>Ga0208643_1000274_pt1 | contig 34637 bp, 40 predicted proteins | sample VirMetDEL_Nov_12_FD_184516 | JGI IMG/M metagenome (GOLD analysis project Ga0208643, IMG submission 184516) | Aqueous microbial communities from the Delaware River and Bay under freshwater to marine salinity gradient to study organic matter... | ecosystem: Environmental > Aquatic > Marine >...
TGTAGAAAAATAAAATGCCATTAGCTAGGTATACATTTAAACCCGGCATAAACAAAGAAGGGACTTCATATAGCAATGAAGGTAATTGGTTTGATGCTGACAAAATAAGATTTCGTGCAGGTCGTCCTGAAAAAATAGGAGGATGGGTAAAGAAAAGTGTTAATAGTTTTTTAGGATCGGCAAGAAAACTACATCAATGGATTGGTTTAGACACAGATAAATTTATAGGTTTAGGTACACATATAAAATTATATTTACTTAAAGGTAATGCTTTTTATGACATTACACCTGTAAGAGCAACAACAACTAACGGAATTACATTTGCAGCTACAGATGGCAGTTCAACTATTACAGCTACTGATTCTGATCATAAAGCAAACAAAGGGGATTTTGTTACTATTGCTGGTGCAGCAAGTCTAGGTGGTCTAATAACAGCAGCTGTATTAAATCAAGAATATGAAATTGCATCAGTTACAAATGTAAACGTATATACATTTATTGCTAAAGATACATCAGGAGATACAGTAACTGCCAATAGTAGTGATACAGGTAATGGTGGTGCAGGAGTTGATGGTGCTTATCAAATCAATATAGGTTCTGATTTTTACACAAGTGGATTCGGTTTTGGTTCAGGTAACTGGGGTCAAAGTTCTTGGGGAGGTGGTATTAATAGTTTTTCTACACAACTTAGATTATGGACATTAGATAATTTTGGAGAAGATTTAGTTGCTAATCCAAGAGGTGGAAGTATTTATTATTGGGACAAAACAAATGGAGAAACTACAAGAGCAGTAGATTTTTCTACACTTACTAATGCATCTGATACACCTACAATAGCAAATCAAATAATTGTTTCAGAAATAGATAGGCATATTATTTGTATGGGATGTAATCCTATTGGAACTACAACACAAGACCCTATGCAGGTTAGATGGTCAGATCAAGAAAATGCTGCACAATGGACACCAAAGACTAATAATACTGCTGGAGGTTTAAGGCTTTCATCAGGTTCTGAAATTATAGGAGCAGTTAGAACAAGACAAGAAATACTTATATTTACAGATACTGCTTTATATTCTATGCAGTTTATTGGTCCTCCTTTTATATTTGGTATTAATTTAATAACAGAAGGTACAAGCACAGTATCACCACAAGCATTTATAAATGCTAATAATGTGGTTTATTTTATGGATCAAGATAATTTCTATATATATTCAGGTTCAGTTCAATCTTTACCCTGTACAGTAAGAGCATATGTATTTGAAGATTTTAATTATGGACAAACATTTAAAGTATTTGCTACACGGAATGCACAGTTTAATGAAGTATCATGGTTTTATTGTTCAAGTACATCAGAAGAAATAGATAGATATGTTACTTATAACTATCTTGAGCAAACATGGTCAATAGGTACATTACCAAGAACATCATGGATAGATGCTGGAGGTGCTTCAAGTAACCCTTTAGCAGCAGGTTCTAGTGGTACATCATCTAATTTTTTATATGAACATGAAGTAGGTTCTAATGATGATGGTTCAGCAATGACAGCCTTTGTAGAAAGTGCAGACTTTGATGCAGGTGATGGTAATCAATTTATGCACATCCAAAGATTAATACCTGATGTTGCTTTTATAGGTACAGATACAGAGCCTGAACTTACATACTCAATAAAGACTAGAGACTTTCCTTTAGGTAGTTTAAACACTGCAACAACTGCAACTGTAACTAATACAACTGGTGTAGCTTATGTTAGAGCAAGAGCAAGACAGATGAGAGTTAGAATAGAAAGCACAGATGTAGATAATAGCTGGAGACTAGGAGATACAAGGTTTGACATTAAAGCGGATGGAAGAAGATGAGCGAAATATTCAATGTAAACACTCCATTAGAAATACCACCTGAAGAATATAGTGCGGATTATATACGTAGATTAATAAATCAACTGCGTTTAAACTTCGTGCAAATAGATTCACCTGATAATATCAGAGAGGTATCACAAGCATTTGATTGGTATATTTCATAATGGCAAATAGATATACACAAGTAATAACAACACTAGCAACAACAAATGCTACTAGCGTTTACACAGTACCTGATAATAAAACAGCCATAGTAAAAACATTAAGTGCTTACAATGTAGATGGCAGTAGTGCAATGACACTTACTGTACAGGTAACAGACACGAGTGAAAGTGTAACAGCTACTTGGGATATAGAGTCCATAGCTGCAACAACTCGCAAAGGATTTTTAACTAACGGAGAGGTGTTAGTTTTAGATGAATTAGATATAATAAAGCTTACTGCCAGTACAGCAGATAAATTTCACATCGTAATAGGTGTGTTGGAAATAGATTAGGAGACCACTATGAGTAACTTTCCACTTAAAAATGCAGCAGATCAACTAGCCACACAGGGGAGATATGGCGATACTATGATGGTTCATATGAACCCCATAGAAGTCGATGCCTTGGCAAAACTATCACCGACTGGTCAGTTGACTATCAATCCACAAACAGGGCAACCAGAAGCGTTTCTGCCCCTTCTAGGATCATTGCTTGCACCAACACTATTAGGTGGCACAGCATTAGGTGCAACACTTGGAACAGTAGGAGCATCTGCATTAGGTACAGGACTAGGTACTATTGCCGAAGGTGGTAGTTTAAAAGAAGGTATAACAGCTGGAATAATGGGTGGACTAACAGGTGGTTTACTTAAAGGATTTATGCCAGCAACAGGTGCAGATTTAGCAGCAGAAGCTGGTCAGGAAGCAGTAACACAAGCAGTTCCAGATGTAAGTACATTATCAAAATTGCAAGCAGCCACATCACCTTCAACACAAGCATTACAAGCTGGTCAACTAGGTATGGAAGGTGGAGCAGCAGCACAAGGTTTTTTTGATAGACTTGGAGGTAACTTAGGAATTACTCAAGGAGCATCACAAGACATGTTAACTGGTGTTGATCCAACAGGACTTACACAATCACAAGCATTTATGAATACAGCTTTACCAGCAGCAGCATCAGGACTTGTTGGTGAAATGTATGTACCAATGGATATGGGTGGACCAGCAGAAGAACCTGATCCATTTGGAGAATATGAAGGACCATACATGCCTACAGAACAAAGAACTATGATTCCGGGAAGTGGAGGCGATCCATTTGGTTCAGCCTTTGGTGGTGAGCAAATGCTTATAGGAGGCAATCCTTTTCCATCTGGACCTGAGTTTGAAGATGGTGGAAAAGTATCATCGGCATTTGAAGGTTTGCCTGCAATGTCAGGATTAGCATTAGCAGGTAACATGATGCAACAAGGTGGTATGCAAGGACTATTACCATTAGCTATGGACATGTATAAAAATAATGATGACAAACCAAATACAGAAGAAGAAATGAAACGTCAGATGATAGGTACAGTACCAGCTGATATGGTTGCAGGTATGGATGCAATGCAAGTACCTACAGATATGTTAGCTGCTGGTGGTATGCCTTTACAGAATCCAAGTAAAGCTGATCTTGATAATGATGGAACACTATCTTCATATGAAAGAACAAGAGGTAAAGCTATAGAAGGCAACATGAAAAACATGGGTGGTCTTATTAGAATGGCAACAGGTGGTATGCCTGCACAAGAAGAGATAGCACGTAGTTCAGAAACTTTAGAAAGAATGAAAATAGATCAAGCTATACAAGAACAATTAGCTAGAAGTATGTCAGCACCTATGATTGATCCAAGACTAGGAAGAATGGCTGACCCTATTAGTACACCTACACAAAGAACTTTAAATGATGTAATGACACCACAGCCTTATCAAGCACCATCATTAAACGATATACGTTCAATGCAAAGTCAAGCTTTAGATGCTAGGTTTGATCCTCAAGGATTTAACAGACAATATAATCCTGTTGTTATGGGAGTTGAAGCAGCAGCACCTGTTCTTACTAAGGGTGCTTTAGAACTTTACGAAGCTATAGACGAATACAGAAAGAGAGATAACTAATGGGAATGTCAGGCGGAAGCGGAAAAGGTGGCGCACCTAATATTCCTGATTTTGGATCAGATTATTTCCAACCTCAATATCCTATTGGTCCTGTAGGCGGAAGAACAGGAACAGGAGGCAAAGCAAACACAGGACAGTTTGGTGGATTCGGTAGTAAAAGAAGAATGCAAGCACCAAGACCTTCATTGCAACAACAATACGCAGGACTTAATCAAGGTGTACAAGGATTTCAACCTTTAGGTATTAGAGGATATACACCGCCACCACAGTTTCAGCCTTTTCCAATATATGGAGGCGGACGTGGAGGTAAATCTGGAGGAGGTTTTGGAGGAGGTTACGGAGGCGGTTACGGAGGCGGTTTTGAAGGCGGAGGCGGATTCAATCCATTTGGATATAATTCTTTCCAAGGAAATCCTTTCTTAAATCAACCACAATTACCAACCATTCCTTTTAATCCAACACCTGTTAATGAACCATTACCAGCACCAAATTTACCTGAAATAGAATCTATTTTTTCAAATCTACCATTTGATGCTTTTGATGATTACAATAGAGACCCTCAAGATTTTTATCGTGAAAGTATTCCAGAACCTCAATACACAAAACAAGTAGTTGAAGGAGGAGCCGATACATTTGTTCCAAATATTACATATACATCTGCTGGAATACCAATAGTAAGCGAACCTCTACCTAATATAAATTCATTACAAACAAATAATGAACCATTACCAGCACCAAATCCAGTAGGAATGAATCTACAACCAATGAGTATTCCTAATATGAATTTAAATGTAGGTAAAGCAGCTGGAGGTAGAGTACAAGGATTTGCTGAAGGTGGAATGCCTGAAGAAAACCAAACTGGTGAAAGATTAGAAGAAGAAACTATTATGGCACTTATGGGCAAACATCCTAATCCTAAACAAGTATTTAATAAATACCTTGAAGTATATGGTGAAGAAGGATTAATGGCACTAGCAGCAGAAGTAGAACAAATGATGTCATCACAAGGAAGAATGATTGATGGAGCAGGAGGCGGAGTTGATGACTTTGTACCAGCTATGATAGATGGGGTACAGCCAGCAGCTTTATCTAAAGATGAATATGTAATACCAGCAGATGTAGTTGCCCATGCAGGTGATGGATCAAGTGAAGCTGGTGGTAAACAGTTTGATCAATTAGTATCTAGGGTTAGACAATCTAAAACAGGTAATACAACTCAACCTGAACAAATAGAGTTTGAAGAAGAAATAGAAAAAGTTACTTAATGAAAGTTTATTTAGTACCACAAGAACATATTACACAGATATATCCTGATATAGAAAAGTATGTAGATAGAATGGTGCCAACTGCATATGGTAGATTTGAAAAAATAGATTTAGTAAATGACATACTATCAGGCAAAGCAACCCTTTGGGTAATAATGGATGAAGAAGATAACAATAAGTTATATGGAATTATATTTACAGAATGGTCTTATTATCCTAGAAAAAAAATGTTATCAATTTCTTTTGCAGCTGGTGATAAATTAGATTCTTGGATAGAAGAATCTTTAAAAGTTCTTGAAAATTGGGCAGTTGATAACGATTGTGATGCAATGGAAATTACTGGCAGAAAAGGATGGGTTAAAAAATTAGAAGACTATGATTGGAAACAAGAATTTATTATAGTAAAAAAAGAAAATCTTAAAAAGAGAACTTTAGAAGTTGTTAAAACGGAGAAAAAAGAATGGGAAAGAAAAGCGGAGGAGGAACTCCTCCAACTCAACAAGTAGAGTCTAGGACATATCAAAGTAGACTGCCTGAGTACGCTGCACCTTTCTACAAAAATCTTGTAGGAAGAGCGCAAGCATTATCTTATGAGGATTACATTCCTTATGAGGCTCCTCGTGTTGCCGGATTCTCTCCTGAAAGCATTGGAGCGCAAGAAGGTATAAAAGCTTTAGCTAGTAGAGACTTGCCCGGAATAGCACAAGCTAGAAACATAGCTGGTATGGCAGCTACTGCTGGACCTTTAATGACACAGTCAGGTTATCAAGCCGGACCTATACAAAGTCAATATGGTGGATCAAATATACGTAGTAGGTTTCAAGGCGCACCAGTAAGAAGCACTTATGGTGGAAGTCCTATACAAAGTCAGTATCAAGCAGGTCCTATAAGAAGTACATATGCAGCAGCACCTATAAGATCAGGTGTTCAAGGTTTTGGACCTGAAGCATATATGGGAGCATCAAGAGGTTTTGATGATAGATCAGCACAAAGATATATGAATCCATATCTAAGCAATGTTCTTGATAGACAACAACGTAGAGCAACAGATAGATTTGGTGAACAAAGAGCGCAAAGAAATCAACAAGCAATACAAGCTGGTGCATTTGGTGGAAGCAGACAAGGCGTGCAAGATGCAATAGCACAAAGAGAACTTAACGAATCATTACAAGATATAGAAGCAAAAGGATTGTCTACTGCGTTTACACAGGCTCAACAACAATTCGAAAGAGACAGAGCAGCTAGATTCCAAGGACTTACATCAGCAGATGCAGGTCAATTAGCACTAGCAAAACAAAGAACATCAGAGCAAATAGCAACAGAAGATGCTAAAAGACAAGCAGCATCACAAAATCTACAGGCGCAAATAGCACAACAAAAAGCATTTGAAGCAGCTGGTGGTCAATCATTGCAAGCACAGATAGCACAAATGAAAGGACTATCTGATGCAGACTCAAGAAGACTACAGGCTCAAATAGCCCAAGGTAAATTTGGTCAAGCTGCTGGACAAATGGATTTAGAATCACAAATAGCACGTGATAAAACTTTACAGGCTGCACAACAATATAGCTTACAGGCTCAGATTGCCCAAGATAAAGCTATGCAACAACAAGGTAGAATGGCATTGGATTCACAACTTGCTAATCAAAAGGCAATGGAAGCTGCATATGGTAGAGGATTAAAAGGATCACAACTATTAGCAGGTCTTGATAAATCAGAACAAGCATTAGATTTACAAAGATTAAAAGCTTTATCAGATGTAGGTGGACAGAGACAAGCCTTAATGCAGAGAGCATATGATCAACAGTATGAGGACTTCTTAGCACAAAGAGAATATCCTTATCAACAACTTGAAAGATATAGTGCCATACTACAAGGTATGCCAGCGCAACCAAGTTTTTCAGAAAGAAGGTTTGGACAAGCAGCTAATCCTACGGCACAATTATTAAACACAGGACTAGGTGCATATGGAGCATTTAGAGGAATGGGCGGAGGAGGCTAATGATAGATAATAATATTAACAATTTAATATCTATGGCTGAGAAACAATCAGACCAGCGTTTAGCACAAGAATTAAATCCACAAACAGAAACTGGATTGCTTGGTCCTGCATTTATATCTGCTTCTGAGTTAGCTTATAGACAAAAAGTTAGAGAAGAATCACAAGCACAACCAAATCAAAATCCACCGATAGTTCAACAGTTAGCACAACAAGCTATGCCACAGCCTATGCCTATGCAGCAACCTATGCCTATGCAACAGCCTATGCCACCACAACAGATGCCACAACAACCTATGGCACCACAAGGTTTTGCAATGGGTGGTCTTATAAAGATGGCTAATGGTGGTATGCCTCCAATGACATCTGGAAATCCTTTTAATAATCTTGTTGCAGGAATGCCTACAAGTGTAATGGGTAATTATCCATTTACTTATGATGGTAGTGGTAGAATTGCACAAGATTCTTTTGAACTTGATCCTATATTCAATCAACCTATAGATGATACACCTGTAGATTTACAAGACACTAGTTCTTTTATGCCACAATCTATGCCAGATTCAAACATTATGATAGATGAATCTTTAGCAAAACTTGAAAGAGAACAAAAAAGACAACCAAAATTTTTACAAAATGTAGGACAAAGCATAGTTGATTTTAGTAATAGAATACAAACAAAAGTAGAGGCTAGAAGAGAAGCTGAAGCAGAAAGAAAAAGAAAAGAAAGTATAGTTGTAGATCAAGACAGATTATTACAAGGATTAAATCCAAGGCAAGCTAGTAATATACCTATACCTGATTTGCAAATTAAAGACGCATCTATTGCAGGACCTGCTACTTCTAAAGATATACAAGACTCAATACAAGCAAATAGTGGAAGTGCAGGTGTATTAACTCCATCTACAGGAACTACCCCTTTGGCAACTACTGCTACAGGAACACCATTAACACAAGCACAACTAATAAATAAAGCACGAGCAAGTAGTAGTCCTTTGATACCACCATCAACTACAGCTACAGGCACATCAGTTGTATCAGTACCTACTACTGGGGTAAGTAAAGCAGCTAAACAAGATGCAGCTTATGCAGCTTCATCAGATTATGAAACTTTAATACAACAGTCTATTGATAAAATGACTGATGACAAAGGTAAAATGCAAAATAAATGGTTACGTATTGCAGCTGGTGCATTTAATGCAGCACAAAAAGGTTCACCAACTTTACTAGGTGGACTTGCTGATCTTGGTTCTGGAGTTACAGAACAACTTTTAGCTTTAGATAAAGACGAACAAAAACAAGCACAAGAATTATTTGCTCTGTATTCTGCTAGAGAAAAAATTAGATACGATAGATATTCTACACAACGTGATTATGATAAAGATAGACAAACTAGATTATCTGATAGTATTAAAAATTATAATGCAGACCTTGCTAGATATCTTAATACAGATATAACTAAAGATATGACTAAGAGAGAAGCAGAAGCTATAACAGCTATTACATATGCAGATCAAGGAGTAAAACCAGCACAAGGTAATTACGGAAGGTTTGTAAAAGAAATACAAGGTATAGTTAATGATATAAATGCAAGTGATCCTGATTTAACAGACGATGCATTTGCATCAATACTTGATGAACGTATTAAAGCTGATAAAGCATTATCTATAGTTTATGATAATTACACTGATAGAGGAACTTTAGGAGTCGAAGACTGGCTAAATGAAACACTAACCATATAGAGGATATAGTATAAATATATAAGATGGCAGACGAACCTAGAAACACACCAAATCCTTTTGAGATATTTGGTTCAACTACTGGCAATACACCTGATCCATTTGATATATTTGATACATATCAAAGACCTCCTACCCAAGACAATACATCCAATCAACTAGGTACTGATAAAGTTAATGACAGGTCATTACCTATATTTGGTCTTGCTACAAATAATTTTACACCTGACGAAAACGATTGGATAGATAGCGTTATAGCTGCACCTAGAGGTGTACTACGTGGTGCTGCAAGAACTATACCTTTATTGGGTGAAGGTGTGTGGGGTTTACTTGATCTAGCAACTAACCTTTCAGGTCAAGAAGATTGGTTAAATCCTAGAGAGAGTGCATTTATATCTAGGATGGATGAACTACGTGAAGCTATTGGCGCAGAAGATAGTGTAGCTGGTAGAACAGGTGAAGCTTTAGGTAGCATATTAGGTTTTGTAGGCACAACTGTATTAACAGGTGGTGCTGGAGCAGCATCAAGATTAGGTGCTGGTTATAATGCATTAAAAGCTGGGGAGTTGACAGCTGGAGCAGCTACTAAAGGTTTAGCATCAGCTATGCAATTAGCAGCACCGGGTTCCGCTATTGGTGTAGCAGAAGCTAGTGGCAGAATGCGTGAGTATGAGGCTGAAACAGGAGAAGATTTATCTGTTGCCGATAGAAACTTAGTATATGCATTAGGTGTACCTTTAGGTGCAACAGAGATATTACCTATAGTAAGACCATTATCCATATTATTATCAAAGATAACTAAACGAGGATTGCCTAAAGAAACCATTGACACCTACATGGACTTGGCAAGGTCAGCAGTTATAACGGGTACAGCAGAGGGAGCGCAAGAAGCATTAGCAAGCATAGGTCAAGATGCTATTGAAAAAGGAGTCTACAACGAATCAGCATCTATAGGTGATTCTATAGCATCAGAGTTTGGATATGGTGGTGGTGCTGGTGCTATCTTTGACTTAGGTGTTAACTTACTTACTAAAGGTAGACCAAAAGGAGGTAGACCGGTTGGACCTATTGAAGATGAAAGCGATGGATTAACTGGTGAAGAGACAGGAGAGGTAGAAGATGCATCTACTACAGATGTAGGAAGGACTAGTACAGTAAGAGACTTTACTGGTAGCGAAGAAATAGTATTAAAGGATGAGTTTGTAATACCTACAGAAAAAGAACCATCACCTATTATATCTCCTGTTATAAAAGGAAAAACTGCAACAGAAACTAAAGAAGAAAAATTAAAAGAAATAGAAGCTGAACTACAAGAACTAGACAATTTAAAAAACCCAGACGATGTAGCTAATTTATTAGATATTAATTCTCCAGAGTATCAGGCTATAAATCATAGAATTGAAGCTTTAAAGGTGTTACGTAATGTATTGCAGAGTGGTGGAAAAAACAAAGATAAAGCATTTAATGAAACAACTCTTGATGAATTTATAGAAGCCCATATAGAAGAGCAACAACAAAATGATTTTCGTTTGCAAAATGCTAAAACATTAAATGATTCAGAAACAACAAACTTAAAAGAAAGAACCAAACAGAATGCGCAAAGAAGAAAAGAAGCAAGAGAAAACATACTTATAGACCCAGCATTTTTAGACCCAGCATCTTTAAATCAAGATGTATTAACACCAACAGCAACAGGTTTGCAAGCAGAAATAGAAGCACAAGCACAAACATTTAAAGATGAAGTGCCTACGATACCTGATGTAGAAGAACAAATAAAAACTGAAGCAGTAAGACAACAACTACAAGAAGTTAATCCTGAGTTACAAGCTAATCTTGAACAAGAAGTACAACTTGAAAGACAGATACAAGAGTTAGAAGATGCAGATCAATTAACAGAAGCTGATCAATTAAAAGAACAAATAGATACAGTAAAAAAGAAACAAGTAGAATTAATTAAAAAAGAAAAAGTACCTGTTAAAAGAAGTAGATTAGTACAAACTTTTAATAGACCTGATGGTGAATCTTTTACTGCAAGATTTCCTGATAGAGAAAGTATTGATGCATATTCAAATAAAAATGTAGTAAAAACAAAGAACAAACTTAATATAACTACACCTGCATACAGTCAATTTAAAAATAAATACGATGCTTACGTAACAGAAGAAGTTAACTCAGCATACAAATCTGATACAAGAGACTTCAAACTACAGAGTTTTAAAGACTTTGTTGCACAAGAACAAGCCACAGTACAAACTGAAGATATATTAAGTCAGGCAAATTTTAAGAATATAGATACAAACAATGATGCGTTTAAACGATTTTTATTTTTAAACACTAAGAAAACAAATATAAAAGATTTAACTGGTTTACAAAGAAGAAGTATCTTTAGACAAATAGAAGCATTACCTACACAAACTGCAACCAAAACAAGTATTGATAAAGCTTTTAGTGAAAGTATAGATAACAGGCAAGCCTTTAGTAAGAATGAAGCTATCAAAGAAAGAACTAAAGAGTTACAAAATAAATACAACACAAACCAATTACTAGATATAGCTAAATCTAGTGGAGTAAGTGAAGAGTTTATACAAGATACTGTAGGGCAAAGAGATAAAGCAACTATAGCTAGAGGTATAGCTAGAAGAGAAATTAATAATCAGATATCAGCAGAAGAAAACTACGAACAAGTAGCAGTAAGAACTGTACCTAATGTACAAGTAAGAAAAGTAAAAACAAAAGCATCTGATCAAGCTAAAGGATTCCAACAATATAGCGTTTTATATCCTGATGACACAGTATTAAAAACTTTAATCCCAGCAAATATAGATGTAACAGACGCAAAAGAACAAGCAGCAAGGCAAACTTTTGCACAGAGAGTAGAAAAATTAGAGCAAGAAAATACTAAAATAAAAGAAGCACCTGATGCATCACAACAAGATTACATACAGGCTGTTAATAACTCATTGTTTAAACGTACTAATCCTTTAGCAGAGTTACTTGCTATAGCTGGACCGCAAGTTAAACAAAGCAGAACTCCAGCAATACAAACTGAACAAGTACAACAATTAATAGAAGAAGCACCTGAATTAGAAGTACCTGACATATCAGGCATTAACTATTCAGGAAACTTATATAAGTTTAAAGACAATATAAATGCCAGTGATCTTGTAATGAATTTAAAACGTATAGTAAAAAGAACTATGCCTGATGCAGATGTGCGTGCAGTAGATAATTTATTTGATGAAGAAGGTAATGAAGTAGCCGGTGTAACTATTGGTGACATGATAGCTATAAATTTAGAAACAAACCCTGAGAGTGGTAGACCTAGATTTGCTTCACCTACAGACACTGTGTATCACGAAGCTGTGCATTACTTTATAAATAATAATTATTTTAAACCAGAAGTATTACAAATTTTAGCCGAGAATCAACAACGAATATTTGATATTGCTAATTCAAGATTAAAACAAGGCGAAGATCAAACTGCAACTGTACAAAATTTTGAGGAAGCTGTTGCTGTAGCATCAGGATATTACAACGAACAAAAACTACAAGGCAGAATTCCTTTTGAATTTACACCGGGAATTAGAAGAGTATTTGAACCTATCTTTAAATTTTTTAATCAAGTTTCTAAATATTTTAGTGGCAAAAAATACAGAAGATTAGAAGATGTATTTGATGCAATTAGAACAGGTGATTTATATCAAGATGCAGTAGACAACCCTAGAATACTTAGTCCACCTCAACAACAATTTTCTGATGAACTGTTTAAACGAACTGGTTATGTTGGATCATATAAAGGCGGACCATTAACTGAAGACATGAATCTTGATTATGATGCAGAAAGGAACATGACACCTTTATATAGCAGATCACCTTCTTTTGGGCTTGTAGAATTAAAGACTAGTAAGATGGGTCAAAGAATTGATAGGTTACAAGAGGCTGTGGATAACACTAAAACTAAATCTACTAAAGCAGACAAATGGTTAACAACTAATAAACAAGGACAAGAGTTGCTTACAGGTTCTAATATACCTTTTAATAAACTTTATTTACAAGACACAAGATTAGAAGAATGGTTAGCAGAACAAGTAAATAAAGATGGTGTACCAAGAGAAGTAAACATAGATGAAATAAAAAACTATCTTAAAACTAATACTGGTTTTATATCTATGCAAATGACAGGTGGTGATATTACAACTTATGTAAGAGCAACCAATCTTGATGAACAACAAACTATAAAATATTATCAAGATGAAATAAAAAATAACTCTATATCTTTAAATATACTTACATCAGGTGTGCAATCACATTTAGTAAATCAAGATGCAATTTATAAGAAATTAAAAGAAGAGTTTTATACAGGTCCAGATGATCAAGCATCAGGAGCATTTTATAATTTAACTAGAAATTTAGATGAAATAGAAAAGTCTTATAAAAAATTAAACTTATCAATGAAACTTCCCATAGAAAGAAACTTTGATATTTTAAGACAAGCATTAAATGTAGAAACTAAATCACCTGATTTTATTTTTTCAGATTCTAAAGCTGGCGATATTGAAATAGCAATTAATCAATTAACTGTATCAGGACAGTTGCTACAAGATAAAGATGCTTTAAGAAAAGCTGACCCTGATGGTTACTTAGAAAAATTTTTAGTAGCTTTAGAAAACAATCAAATTGTTAGTGATCCTGTTATAGAAATCTTAGATGAAATAAATGCAGATTCATTTGATGGTGGTTTTAGATATACTAAATTAGATATACAAGACAACAAATTAACTCAGTTAATTAATGCAAGAAATTCAGCAAAAAGATCATATGAATATTTTTCAAAGTTACTATATGGGGAAGGCGCACTAGGAGAATTAAATCCAACTATTAGGTCTTCATATAATCCTGCTGCATATCAAACAACTCCCGGATTTAATATAGATACTACGAGTGGAAAATTTACTGACATACAAAGACTAGCATTCAAAGCTTTAAAAGATGGTAATCCTAATAAATCAGAAGGACAAATATTAACTGAACAAGTCCAAGGTATACCACAAGAAGTTAAAAATTTAACAGAAGAAGAGTTAGCAGAGTTTACACGTACACGTACTTTTGGAGAAGAGTCTGAGTATGGAACTACAGTACAAGTAGAAAATAGTAGAAACATTGTTTACTCTTGGAATCCGGGACCTTCACAAGAACAAAAAGGTTATTATCAAAATCCACATTTTCCTAATGGCACACGTAATGCTTTTGTACACGCTAGAGTCAAAGATGTTTATATATTAGATGATAACAATACACTTAGAAAAATTTTATATATAGATGAAGTTCAATCTGATATGTATGCAGATGTTAAAAGAGCCATAGATAAATATCTTAAAGAATTAAATGTTGGTGATCCTAGAAAAGAAGCAGGAGCATCTGCCCTAACAGAAGCAGAGGTTAAAGAAGCATTAGAAGGGTATCCTACTACTAAAGATATGCCAGCTATACCGCTAATAGGATTTCCTAATCCTAACTTTAATAAGTGGCAAGATTTTATTATTGAAGAAATGAATATGCTTGCTGTTAACGAAGGATTTGATGGCATAGCTATTGCAAGTACAGCAATACAAGCAGAAAGAAATGGTAATAATTTAAAAAATAATTTTAACTTTCTAAGTTTTTATCCTTCAGTTAGTCCAAGAGATATTGGTATTAGTTTAAGTACGGAATTAACTCATCTTCCTTCTGGACAAAAAGTAGAAGAAAGTTCTTTGCTACAACAAGGATATGTAACACAAGAGGAAATAAATCAAGATAATCCTTCTAATCCTAAACAAACTATAAGTGCAGCTGCACAATATTTTGCTGATGTATTTACAAGAGATACTAATTCATATGAGTTTCAAACATATGTAAATTATGCTCGTTTAGTTGGCATGACAGATGGATTCATTAGTCAAGATATGACTTTATCTTTAGAAGATTCTAATCCAATACGTCAACATTATGTAAATGCTTCTAATTATTTAGGTAGTGGTAACACAGAAAGTTTAGTTGGAAGTGTATCTTCTATATTGCCAAATGATTTAGCTAATTTAATAAAAGGTCAAATACAAAATGGTATTAGACCAAACATGCAAAGACCTGATATCAATGTTATTACACAAGAAGAAGCTAGATTAGACCAAAATAATAATTTAACTATTGATACTTCAAGACTACTACGTAATGCAGGTAATCAACCAGCCATAGGTGCTGGCTATATAAACTTAAGAAAGTTAACTACTAATCAAACAGAACAATTCTTTTCTAAATCAGGATGGGATATATACAGCAATACTTATCCTAATAAAATTAAAAAGTCTTTAGATAAACTAGGTGTTAAATATGAAACACAAGGTCAATCTGTTAAAGAAATAATACAAGATATATTTGGTGCAGATTCAGATGTAACTATAAACAATGTAGGAGATAGAGACTTTCATTCTAATAGACAATATCAAGTACCATATGATGAGTTAGTAGAGCAAGAACAATTTACTATAGATGAAATTATATTTAGAACTAAAGCTGAAATAGATGCAAGAAAAGGTAAACCTTTATTATTACAAACAGCTTTTAGAAATAATTCAAGATTGCTTTACAAAGGTGAACCAACTAAAAAACATTTATCAAGATTTAATGTACCTATATTTACTTTTGATAGTAATGAGCAAGTAGTAAAAAATCCAGCTAAGTATTCAAGCACACCATCTGATGCACAAAAAGCTAGTTATTGGAAAAGGATTACAGGATTCTTAGGCAACTTATCTCAAACTAAATACTTTAGTGGACTTGGTGGATTACCACAGTTAAAAGAGTTTATGAACTTACGTTATAGAACTGCTGGTGATATAAGACTAGCAGAGAAAGTAGCTGTAGATATGTATAACGATCTTGGTCCATATCTTAATCCTAAGAAAACAAACAAGAGTGAACAAGAGTTTAAACGTAATAGACGTGAGTTTAATTCATACATAGAAGGTGGTGTAGATGCAGATGCCTCACTTATAACCGATGAAAACCTACGTAAAGTTGCAGTAAAAACTAAAAAAGCAATAGATAGAGTAGGTGTTTTATTAGTTAATAATGGTTTGCTACCAACATCAAAGTTTGAAGAAAATAGAGGAAGCTATCTGCCTAAGTTATATATGAAATATATACTTGATAATCCAAGTGGACAAAAACTAGCATACTTAAAGAAAAGAAAAGAATTAACAGACGAAACTAGAATGATACTCGGAGACATACAAGAATTGTCACCTGAGTATAGAGTATTAGCTGGTATACAAAGACCTTTAAGAGATATGGCTATATTAGATTTCTTTAATCAAGTTTCTAAGAATCAAAATTGGGCATTGCGTGATAAAGATATGCTTGTTGCAATAGAACAAGATGGTCAAACACAAAAGGTAAGTGCCTTGTGGTTACTTGAAGAATCAAAAAGATTGAGAGAACAAGCTGATTATTTTAGACAAGGCGAACCAGAACAAGCTGCAAGAATGGAATCATTAGCTAAACAATATGAAGATTTAGGCAAGCCAGTTGCAGAGTCATTAGGATATGGCAATGATAATCCTATTGATGACAGGTTTAGAAGACTACCTACAAGTAAACAATACGGAATGCTTAGAGGTGTTGCTGTAAGAAAAGAAATATACGATGACGTAGTAGGTACTTTTAGTATGGGTGATACTGATAATGCATTTAGTAAAACTATAGCTGCTTTAGAAAAAGGAACAAGTATATGGAAGCTTCTTAAAGTACCATTGAATCCACCTACAGTAGTACGTAACGTAGGTTCTAACATGATACTTATGAATCTTGTAGGAGGTATACCTATACATAAAGTTATACCAAGAATGAGACAAGCTATTGAACAAATAAGAACTGATGGTAAGTATTGGAAGATAGCAGAAGACTTTGGCATACAAGGAACAGGGTTTACAGATGCTGAAATGTATAGAGTAAGTGAAGAGTATTTAGATTTATTACAAGAACAAGATGCATTAGGACCCGTAGCTAAATTTTTTAGATTGCCAAAAATATTAGTACAAAAAACATTTAAGAAAGCTGGAGATATATATCAATTTACTGAGTCAGTAGGTAAAACAGCTATCATAATAGATGCAATGGAAAGACAAGGCATGACAGACTTTGATGCTTTTATGTTGGCACAAAAATCTTTATTTGATTATTCAGATGTACCAGCAGCTGGTAAATTATTTAGGAAAGCACCAATAGGTATGCCTTTCTTTACATTTTATTACAAAGCTTTTCCAGCATTAGTAGAGACTGCTATTAATCATCCATTTAGATTTGCACCATATGTAGCATTATCTGCTGGTCTTACTGCACTATCTGCATATGCATTTGGTTTTGAAGATGATGAAGAAAAAAAATTACAGAAAGGTTTAGAGCCTTGGCTTTCAAAAAGAACTGGTGTTTATGTATTGCCATACAAAGATTCTGAAGGAAGATATCAATTTTTAGATATAGGTTATTTCTTTCCTTGGACTATGTATACAGATGTAGTGAGGGATGCTGCTAATGGTGATTTTTTTGAAGCACAAAGAACAACAGGATTTTTATCAGGACCTTTTGCAGATATATTCTTAGCAATAAAAACAAACAAAGACCCGTTTACACAGAGAACAATATGGGATGAACGTGATCCCGTAGAAGATAGAATACAAAATACATTGTGGTATATGTATAGTTTAGGTATGCCATCATGGTTAACACCTAATGGTGCTATAAGTAAAACTGCTAAAGCATTACAAGATATACCTAGACCTACAGGATCACCATCAGATACTGTGCCACAAGCATTGCTAAGATTTGTTGGAGTAAATGTTTATGGACTTGATCCTGTAGAAACAAGAAATAGAAATGTTAAAAAAATGAGACAAGAAATTCTTGATGTACAACAGAGATTTAAATATGCAATGGCTAATAAATCTTACACAGAAGAAAAGAAAGAAAGATTAAGAGTGAAGTACATGCAAATGATAAAAGAAAAAGTAAATTTACTACAACAATATAAAATAGATACAGCTATACCAAGACATATATTAGAAAGGGAGAGTAAGTTCCAAGATGGATAGAGATAAATTAGTAAAAGAAATAATACAAGACGAAGGTTTTGAGTATGAGATATACCTAGATCATCTAGGTTATCCTACGTTTGGAGTAGGTCATTTAATAATACCTAAAGATGAAGAATACAGAATGGATGTAGGTACGCCAGTATCTGAAGAAAGAATACTACAGTGTTTAAACGCTGACATAGATATAGTATGTATGGAGTTAGATAGAAACATGTCATGGTGGAAAGACTTAGATGATAATAAACAAAGGGTCATGGCGAACATGGCTTTTAATCTAGGTCTACCTAGATTGGGAGGTTTCAAAAAATTTTTGAAGGCTATGGAGGAAGGAGATTTCCAAACAGCCTCTGTCGAAATGATGGACAGCAGGTGGGCTACACAGGTAGGTGACAGAGCGAAAAGATTAAGAGATAGAGTATCAGCATGACAGAAGCATTTGATCTGATAGCTAAGTTAGGACTGCCTATAGCTAGTGGATTAATCATGGCTTTCTTTATATTCCTAGTAATGAAACAACTTATGGATGGTCTAGTAGATGAGATCAAAACTATAGAGGGTATATCTAAGATGCTTATAACTAGAGCATCAACAATGAACAACGATATTATACGTATAGATACCAGTGTATCTAGCGCACTTAACATGTCACCAGACTTAGAACGGATAGCTAGAGCAGAGAACTTCGTAGAGGATGGCAGTATAGATGCAAGGCGAGACTGATGGATATAGCAAAGATAGTACAAGACTTTGGTTTTCCTGTGGTTATGGTCGTAGGTCTAGGGTATTTCGTATACTTTGTTTGGCAAACTATAACCAATAGGATAGACCCAGCAGTTGCCGAAATGAAAACGACAATCATCAGGCTTACCGACCAGCTTAGATTGCTAGATCAAGACATGATACGTCTACAGCAGAAGGTCAATACAGTTTTAGAACTAAGAGAACAAGAGAAAAATAATGAACAAAGAAAAAATTAAACAAATAGAAGAAGAACAATTAGTTTCTATAGACAATGTAATATTTGAACCTATGCCTAAAAGACCTTTTCCACGAGACAAGTATATCTATGAAGACGAAAGGTTTAATTCTGAACAGGATTGGATTTATCTAAATAAATTAGGTAGGACTATAGAAATAACCTCTTGTTCATTTATTTTATTATCTTTGATTGGGTTATTAGCGGTTTTTGTTTGGGTAAAATTTTAAGGAGTAAACATGGCAAGAAAAAAACAAATATCTAAAAGACAAAAAGTTTTTAATTTTATTGATACCTCAATAGATTTATTACAGTTAAATTGGAAAAGATATGCAGTAACTGGTTGCATTTTGTTCGCATTTAGTTGTCTTGGTTATATAACTTTTTATTGGATAGATACAGTTGAAAGCGTAGATTTAGTAATTACTTATCTATAAATATCATGCCTTCTAAACGCCCTGATGAATTACTGCTGATAGCTTCCATGATTATTGTCATGTTTGTAGTTTTATCTGTACAAGCTGATGAAATGACACACAAGTTTAAGAACCCTAGTTTCTCAGGGGTTGGTACCTCAAGTCATTACTTAACTATAGAGAATCAAGAGTTCAATAGGAAAGAAACTATACGAGAAGAGATCAGGGCATATACAGAAGACCTAGAGAGAGAGGCTGAGAACACTACGTTAGCTAGGTTTATACGTAACTTAGAGAGTAGAATATATGCACAACTCAGCAGACAGTTGGTTGATAGTTTGTTTGGTGAGACTGCATCTGATTTCGGTACGCTAGAATTAGAAGGTAACACCATAGAATATAAAGTAGAGGACGATAAAGTAACACTAATAATTACAGATGAAGAAGGCAATACTACAGAAATTACTGTTCCCTTGGGTTCTTTTACTTTCTAATTGCGCTTTAATAGTAGACCCATTAAGTAATGGGATACCTCCAATAAGAAGTATTGAGTCAGCAGAGGTTGGTGCTTTACTTACTAACCTTTCAGAAGTAGATACACCTATAAAGAAACCTGTAGTAGCTGTATATCCTAATTCTTTTAAAGACGATACAGGACAACGAAGAAGTAATAGTCAGTACGCAAGCTTTAGTACAGCTATTACACAGTCACCTGATGCTTACCTAATACGAGCATTGAAACATTCCAATGTATTTAATGTAGTTGAACGTAAAGGTTTAGATAATCTTACTAAAGAAAGACAGATCATACGTACTACTAGAGAAAACTTTGATGAAAAACAAAAGGTAAAACCTTTATTGTTTGCTGGAATACTAATGGAAGGTGGTGTTGTAGGTTATGAAACTAATGTTAAGTCAGGTGGTGCAGGTGCAAGATACCTTGGTATAGGTGGTTCAAAACAATACAGACAAGACTCCGTAACTATATCTTTACGTACAGTATCAGTCAGTACAGGTGAAATATTGATTGAAGTATTAGTAACTAAGTCAATTCTTAGTGCTTCTATAACACAAGATGTATTTAGATTCTATAACAATAATACTGAATTAGTTGAAATTGAGAGTGGTATAGTAGAAAATGAGTCTATAAACATTGCTTTACAGATGGCAGTAGAGACAGCGGTTTTACAAACAATAGAGGAGGGCTATGCAGAAGGCTATTGGAAACATGAAAATAATATTAATCAGCCTAGTTGTGATAATGAGTGTATCTCTGATTTACGGGGCTGACAACGAAATATTTATAGACCAGTCAGGTGCTACATCTAATTTGGATATAGAGCAGGTAGGTGGTAGTGGTAATATAATTGGTGGAGCAACTGCTGCTGCTGGTTCTATGACAGCATTAGATATTGATGGTGCGACTATGACCTTAGATATATTACAGAAAGGTAATACAAATAAATTCCTTGGTGATATATGGGCAGATAACTACACAGGTTACTTCTCTTTTATAGGTGATACCAACACATTTAATATGTCTACAGATGAGACCAATGCTACAGGTGCAGATGGTTCTAATGTAAATGTACAGGTTACAGGCAATACAAATACGTTTACACTCAATCACGCTATGACTGCACTTGCAGCTAACTTAGATTTAGATTGGACAATACAAGGTTCAGGAAACTCAATAACTTCATCTATAGATGTAGATGGTGCTACAAACTTTATGGATATAGATGGTAGTGATAATACAGTCACCTATGATGGGGATGGGTATGCTGGAGGTTATTTTTACTTAGATCATACAGGTAGTACAAGGACATTTAACATAGATCAGGAGTCTACATCAGATAATGACTGGCTTAAAATTACATCTGTTGGCTCTAGTGGTACTGTCTGTGTTACTCAGTCAGACGCAACTACTTCATTCATCTGTTGAGATAGGCTCTATATCTGAAGTAAGAGGCAATGCACAGGTCCTTAGAGACAAACCTTATGGTGCTGAACTAGCATTTAACATACAACAAATGGATGATGTCCGTACAGAAACGGGCAGAGTTGCCATAACTTTTGCGGATTCTTCTACAGTAAAACTTACAGAGCATTCTAAGCTAGTAATAGATGAGTACATCTATGACCCTGACCCATCTAAATCAAAGATGGCACTCAAGTTTGCTAGTGGTACAGCACGTTTTATTACAGGCAAGTTCAATAATAAAAGCAACATATCTATACGTACGCCAACAGCCCAGATTGCAATCAGAGGCACAGACTTTACATGTACAGTAGATGAACTAGGAAGAAGTCTAGTTATATTATTGCCTGATGAAAATGGTATATCTAGTGGTGAAATTATAGTGTCTACCGGTATGGGTAGTGTAACTTTAAATAAACCCTATCAAGCTACTACAGTATCTGTTTACGAAAACAATCCTACTAAGCCTGTTACCTTAGACATATCACTGGACTTGATAGATAACATGTTGATTGTTAATCCTCCACAAGAAGTAGAACAATCAATAGAAGAATCACAAACACAATCTACAGTAGACTATTTAGAGTTTGATGATCTTGATATAGATTATCTTGCCGAAGATTTCTTAGATGCAGAAGCAGAACTAGAGTTTACTGAACTAGATATTAACTATTTAGATGTAAACTTTCTTGAAGATTTACTAAATGTATTAGATGCATTAGCTATAACGAAAGAAGAAGATGCACTCAAGCAAGGTGGTGTTGGTATTCGTATAGCTGGTACAGATATAGGACAAGACAAAGACACACAGATTACAACTATAGTCTCAGGACAGAACATAAGTCTTACAAGAACAGTAAACCAAAGTGCTAAACTAAACTTAGATGGTTCTGATAGTTATACAATTATACTCATACAAGATGGTGTATCTAATACAGTAAAAATTAATGGTGGTTCATCAACAACAATAACAATTAAACAAAGTTCAGGATGAAAAAAAGTATTATATTTATAGGTTTATTTCTTACATTAGGTTCAGTCTATGTGTATCAGCCTATAGCTTACGAGATATTAAAACTTAAAACCTTTGATTCATTTGTAAAAGATCAAGAACCTTCAGGTTATTTTACTGTACTTAATATAACTGAAGATGATATAACTAATGAGGGCGGTTATCCTTTACCAAGACAAAGGCTTGCAGAGGTGCAATCGCAGTTGATACAGAAGGGGGCTTTAGGTATTGGCTGGGTAATCGCCTTCCCCCAGCCAGATAGATTTGGTGGTGACATAGAGTTTAAACATTCTCTTGAACAGGCTGCGTCAGTTCTGGCAATGTTTGAAGGTAACAATGGTTTATATCCACCTACTACTGGCACTGTAATACTAGGTGATGATATAGGCGGGATGCAAATAGAAGGTGTGATCCAGAATATTGATATGTTTAAACAATCAACAGCCCAAGGATTAGCTGTTGCCCGGACTGATGTAGATAATTTAATAAGAAGGTTGCCTTTATTAATGCGTACACCTGATGGATGGACACCAGCTTATGGAACAGAAGTATTAAAGATACTTGCCGGTGCAGATACCTACGTTATAAAAACAAATGATAATGGATTAGAAGAGATACGAGTTAAAGGTTTACCTGCTGTACCTGTAGATTCATTAGGTCGTAAGTGGATTAGTTGGGTTGATACACCTCAAACAGACTTAGCAACTATGGATGTACAAGATAAGTTTGTGTTCATAGGTTTTACAGCTAAAGGTATTATGCCTCAGTTGGCTACACCTGTAGGTTTATTAGAGCCACATAAAATACAAGCAAGTCTAGCTGAAAGTATACTAATACAAGACAGTCCTTATATACCTGACTATGCATTAGCATTAGAGGTATTAATATTCATTGCCTCTACTGTATTTGTTTGGCTTGTATTGAACGTGTTTGGTATTACCTTGGGGATATCATTCTTTGCTATAGTTTTTTTATCTACAGCTACTTATGGAGTTTATACTATACAAAATGGTGTACTATTAGATGTAACATGGGCTTTAATATCTCAATTTATTACAGGAAGCGTTGCTTTTTATGTAAGATTTAGAGAACAATATAAGTTAAGACAACAAATAAAGAAACAATTTGAACATTACCTTGACCCTAGACAAGTTAAACAACTACAAAAAAATCCTAGCTTATTAAAGTTAGGAGGAGAAAAACGATATGCTACCTTCTTATTTACTGATGTTCGGGGATTCACCTCTATGTCGGAGACTCTCGAACCGGAAGACGTTACCTATATTATGAACAAAGCTTTGACTGCACAGCAAAGTGCAGTGCAAAAGAATGGTGGTATGGTAGATAAATATATAGGCGATGCCATGATGGCAATATTTAATGCACCTATTAATCAAGACTTCCACGAAAACAAAGCCATAGATTGTGCTGTAGATATCCAGCGTAACATGGAAAGTTTAAACATAGAGTTAATGGACCGGGGTATCCCGGCTGTAGCTATTGGTATAGGTATTAATACAGGCTATGCAGTGATAGGTAACATGGGTAGTGAATCTAGGTTTGACTATACTGCTATAGGTGATGCAGTAAACATAGGTGCTAGGTTAGAAAGCGGAACAAAAGAAGCTGGCGTTGATGTATTAATAGGCTATAACACTGCCATTAAAAGCGATTATGAGTTAACATTATTAGAACCTTTACAAGTAAAAGGTAAGGAGAAACCACTAGATGTTTACACATTATAGAAAATGGGCTGCGCCCGCACGTGCTGCTGAAGATGTTTAAAATAAGTATTGGACTTGCATTTCTCCTTATCATATCTGGTATCTGGATATACAGTTTAAACGGAACCATATCGCAACTTCAGGCAAACCAGATTGTTTTAGAAACTGAAGTCACCAAACAAAACGAACAGATCAAAAAGAATTTAGAACAACAAGCACAGACTTATGCACAGATAGATAGCCTGACAAAAAAGAATCAGGACTCTATGCGAGAAGTAAACGCACTCAAACAAACATTCGCTAAGCACGACTTAGATAACCTTGCCCTAGCAAAACCCAAGATGATTGAAACTAGAGTCAATAGAGCGAGCAAGAGAGTGTTCGATGATCTAGTTAAGATCACTAACCCTACACAATTTGATGAGACAGATGAAGAAACTAGTAATACTGATTAGCTTTTGCCTGTTGGCAAGTGGATGTTCGTTGATGAGACAGGCAGTCAAGCCTATAGAAGTGGTTAACATAGAGGAGAGACCGCCTATGTTTCATCCTCCATTGCCTATAGAAATGCAGATGCTTGGATTTGATTGGGAGGTTCTAACACCTGAAATTATGCAGGAGTACCTTACCCTTGTCGAAGAAGGTAAAGCACCTAGACAGGCTTACTATGCGCTGACAACGAAGGATTACGAGAACATAAGCAACAACATGGCTGAGATCAAGAGATACACAAGGGATATCCTTGCCATCGTAGAATACTACAGAGACTTAGACGAGTAGATTACTTGGCTCTCCATATCCTATAACCATTAGGAGAAGTATCTGATTGTCTTACTGTAACTTTCCAACCTAATCGCATCATTGCATGTCTGTATCTTTCTGAATCTTTTTTATTAGGAACCCATATAGAGTCACCTACTTCCATGTTCTCTATATCTTTCCTAGTTTTTGATCTTGCATTTTCTATTGGTATATCTTTATCTATTTTCATTTGTTTTCCTTAAGGTGTGTAGCTAGGTAGTGCATGGCGGTATAGTTCTCATTTACTTTTAGCCTTAACCTCTCTTAAGTCCTCTTGCTTATTTGACCAAGCACTCACTCGTACAGGATTTTACAAAGACTCGCTCCCACCTAGCTACACGTTTATCTTCCTACTGCCTGCATAAATTCGTTTATATGCTCAGTCAATTTTGTTTGTCCATCTTTGTTTGCTTTTAAATCTTTACGACTCAAAACACCACATACATTTCTGATTACCTCAGATGCATATGTCTCATCGTTTTCTTCTGACTCGTCCACAGAATACAACTGTAGCCATCGTTCAGAGTTTAAACGTACCCAGCTTATGTAGCTGGGGTCACGACATATCAAACACGCACGTTTAAATGCACGTTCACCTATGGTTACTTCCTCCGGCACAACAGGGTAATCAGATTCATCTTCCATCCTGACAATACCCAACATATATCTAGCACCTATCGCACTCACAGATAATTCTTGTGTTAATAACTTAGGCACATCATCAGGGTGTATAAGGAACGATACTACTGTACCCTCCCTCGTCTGCCTGTATGCATGTTTCTTTGCCTCAACACCTTGTAATGCCTTCTCAAGCACATCTTTACTTACTGTCATACTGCGTTCCTCAATCCATAGTGTTCTAGGTTTTCATCAGAAGGAGTCCAATCGCCTTCACCTTGTTTAATGATACTCTCTAATGACCAACCACCCGTTAGATCATCTAGCATTTCAAACTGTTCTTTTGTAATAGTTCGAATACTATCAATGCAGACAATCCTATTATCTGCCCACCATTCATCTTCATACTGTTGTTCAATCCAACCAAACTGCCATGCAAGAAAACATTCTTCCCAAAAGTTTTTGTTGTCGTCTAATTCCTTATGAGTCATTTTGGTTTCTACTGCAACGTAGTCATAGTATTCGTGATCTCCATCACGACACATATCAGTTATTAAAAAGTAATTCATAGCCATAAGCCTATCTCCAATTCATTAATGTCATGTAGCACTTCATCAGGCAAGAAGTAAGCGTGTCTGTTCGTACCCTGTGGGTCACTCCAATACTTCTTATCCTTACCATCAGCACCCATAATCCACCCCTTAATATAGAACTCAGGGGGGTTTGCATACACAAGCACGTAAGGTCTGTCGTCCTTATCATCATCATGTAGTATCAATCTTTTCTTACTATGATCTACTGTGCGTACTTGTAATTTCTGTACATCATCCGCCTGATAATCACCAAGCGAACCACTCCACCACAAGCCACCCCACTTAGCAACACAAGCCTCGCCCATAGTGCCATAGATGTTGATTGCCCATGCAGTCATGTCTTTAGGCGCACCATACTTAGGTGTACGATTGTCTCGTAGATTCTGTACCATACGCATAAGTCCTTGTTGTCCTGCTGTTAACATTTCAGCAGGTGTCAAAGTAACTTTTATTTCTTGTTGAACTCTTTCCATTTCTCGTTAACCCACTCCAAAGGGTCTATACCTTCCATCGCCCACCATCTATTCTCATTACCATGAGCATGTAATTGGCGGTGATGTTCTTCACAAAGAGGAACTGCGAACTGATCTCCTGTCCGCCTCATTCCTCTGCTACCTTCCATAATGTGTGTAAGGTGATGTGCCTGCGAAGGTCTACTACAAACTAAACAACCATGTGAACGTACAAAAGATAAATACTTTTGTGAACGTATCTTGTCTGCCCAATCGTTAGATACATCATCTTGAGGGCGTTTGTTAGAAGGGGATGTCGTCATTAGATGGTTTAAACGATGTATCAGAACCTACTGCTGTGTTTTGTGTACCGCTTGATTGATAACCAACCTGCTTTGGTTTAGGTGTTCCTTGATAGTATGTCTTACCACCATCTTTGGAAACCTTCTTCCAACTGTTAGCCTCTAAGTCAGAGCCATTAAGAGTAAGACTAACTAAGTAATCAGGTCTCTTGTCTCCTTCTTCTTTGCGATTGTTTTTGTAGATACGTAGCTTGTGTTCCTCTCCGTTTACACGAAAGAACACGCTCACATCTATTGCACTATCAGCGTTCTCATTGTTGGGAAATATCCTTACGCTATCAGGGTATTCGTTTTCCATATTTTTTCTCCATTAATTAAACAAGTCATGTAAGGCAGGAAGTTTTGTGAGTTAACTGCCTTACACTATCCATCTGTACCTAAAGAGGACTAACCTTCATAACTTTGGGTGGCTGAAAGCACACACCCAGTGGCTAAAGAAGAAGGAAAATTAGTAAGGCTAAAAACCTTCTTCTTATACTTCATCTTGATCTATGACTTCTCTGATCTTCTTCAACTCAGCTACTGCCTCATCAAACTTTTTCTTATCTTGCCTTTGTAACTGTGCAGTCTTTTCTGCACCATCTAACCAAAGCCTTTCTACTTCAAGCACAGTATCTTTTCCCCTTGCCTCTTCAAGCAAGTTATCTATGAACACATGCAAATCTTCTGCCTTGCTAGGCTCTTTTACTTTGCCACCTTTCTGTACCTGTGGCTCAGCACCCACGTGATCTGTGTCTGCTATCTGTCCATCATCATCTACATCTGTAGCTATGTTAAGCATAGAACTCAGGGCATATCTACGCATGTACGTGAGCGCAGAACCTAATGCTTGTGCGCCATCACGCTGTTGTCTTAATGGCAACTCACTCTCTATCCACTCACCACTGCTATGCAGTAGCCTAGTGATTAAAGTATTGCCTCTGTTACTTACGATTGGTATTTGCACAACAGATAAACCATGCTTACTAGTTATAGGAACTATAACTTTTAATATGTCAGCTAAGTCAGCGTAACTATACTTGTAGCTTTTGCCATCATGTGTACGTACCTCAACTGTTTTTGTTTTAGGTATCGTTGGGAACTCTGATTGCGCCTCCGCTAATGCTGTGCCTAACTCACCTAATGTTTCACTAGTACGACTAGATACATTTACCTCGCCTGTACTTTCATTAATTACTTCCATCTATTTCTCCTAGATATTGATCACAAAATTTAGATACATCACAGAACTTACCACAACGAATCGCCTCGCCCTTGCGGTGTTCTATAATATAATCCTCGTGTTCCTGTAAAAATTCGTCAGCCTCTTCCTGAGTGTCATAGAGTTTAAACGCTCTCTTACCACCGGATTTCATCACCGCAAACTTGTCAGGTCTCTTCCATCTTTCCTCGTCTGTACAATCAGGCAGGGTGATAGAAGATAGCTGATGCGCCTCCACTCTGTCACGCACAAATTCTTCTTGTTCTGCAAAAGTCCATAGGTCTATGTCAGTTACAGTCACTTCACTTTGTGGGTAAGAGGGATTTCTTTCAGCCTCAAATGAGGAATGGTCACGTATGATATTAACAATCTGTAGTTGGGTTACTTCCCTACCATTCTTGCGAGCAAGCCAAGCATAAATGTTTAGTTGCTCTACATCACTACGTCTACCATTCATCACGGCATAAGCCTTACGGGTTTTCCAGTCCATAATTGTTACACCTTGAGGGTCTAATCTTTGTACATCTATTTGACCTGATACTGTCCATCCACAACACTGAGCAAAGTATCTTTGCTCTAAGATATAACCATCTAGTGTTCCTAATTCTAGGATATGATGCACCGCTCTTCCAAACAGAGACCACACTTGCTTGGATACATCTACTACGATTTGATCGTCATGTTGATATGCTAGGTGCGCTTGTCTAGGTGGCTTGAGTAGTCCAGTTGCAGATATGTCAGCCTTGCCACGTGAATACGTATCGCGGGCTACTGCTTTCGCAAAAACATCCGGAAGATTATTCACATTGCTATACTTCATATTACACTCTCTGCATACAAGGTATACACTTTAGTATAAGATGTCAAACATTTCTGTAAAATAAAGTAAAAGGGAAGAAAAATAAAAATGAACTTTAAAAAATTCTCCCCTCTTACCAACTAGAGTAATGTATATGAATACATTAAATTGTAGTAACTTTAAAAAAGTTCTTGCAATTAAAATACATTCTATAGTATTTTGTAAAAGAGACAAGCGGAGGGGTAAGACCATAGCACTTGTCATTAAATGGTTACTATGGGATTCATACACAGCCAAATGCGAGACCGAAAGTGTGAACGCAGTATGACTTAAAGCACTATTCTTTAAGTATGTAGCACACAAATTAGACACTAGGTGCAGTAGTCTAATGCCATCAGCGATGTCCGAGAAGATTAGCATGGTATCTAGGTCACACCCTTGCATTAGCAGGGGATGTGAAACCTATGCCATAACTCAATCCTCAAAGAATAGCATGAGAGTAAGTCCATAAATAAACTGGAGAAAAAAATGGAAAATGAATATGCCTTTGAAGGTGTTGTAATCAGACTTAAAAAGACTGACTATGACAAATGGCTTAAAACCTTCACAAATATCCCCAACTTAGATGCAGTCCTTATGTCAAGGGATGTATGGTTATCAGAAGAGGCTGACGATAAAGCAAGAAAGAAATGGTATATGTCTACTGTTAACTATCTTGTTAATGTTGATGCAAGATTCAAGGATAAGAATAAGAAAGACGAACAAGGAAGAAGGCTTGGAGAAAATGGCAAGCATATATTTAAGAGGATGCCATGAACGAAGTTAAGCTAAGCAAAACAATAGACCAACAACTCAACGATAAACAAATATTTTTAAGGCACTATGATGTAGGGCAACAAAAAACTACTTGTCCTGAGTGTTCACATGACAGAAAGAATGCACGTGACTTGTGTTTATCAATCAATATAAATGAAGAGGGCGCACGATGGCGATGTCACCATTGCTTGTGGGAGGGTAACGCATGGAAGGAATCATTAAAGAGACCGCCACAGATTAGAAAGGTTGCGCCCAAGAAACCATCCATAATACCCAATACAAAAAGTGTGCGAGGTACATGGGCGGAACAGTTCTTGAACGAGCGTGGAATAGACACGGACTTTGCTGACAAGCATGGGGTAGGTGTAGTCTCACATTTTGTTAACAACAAACGACAAGACTGCATAGCCTTCGTGTATAAGAATGAAGAGGGAGTGCCTGTAAATATAAAGTTTCGCACACCCGACAAACACTACGCTCAGCTACCTGATTGCGAGAGAGTACCCTACCTAATAGATAGTTTAAACACAGACGAAGATACGATCCTTATCTGCGAGGGAGAAATGGATGCCCTCACATGGAAACTTATTACTGAAAACGTAATGTCTATACCCGATGGTGCAAGCGACAGGAAGATGGATTGGCTAGGAACTTTTGACTTCAACAAATACAAAAGAATATATCTTGCCTTAGACAATGATGATGCAGGCATACAATGCAGAGAAGAGTTGGCAAGAAGAATAGGTAGAGAAAGATGTTTCACAATATCTTATCCTGAAGATTGTAAAGATGGCAATGAGATACTGTGTAAACATAACAAGCCTATGCTCAAGCAGTGCTTTGAAACTGCCGAGCCATATCCAATCAAGTCTTTGTATACTGCGAATGGATTCATGGAAGAAGGGTTGCAGTTGTATAGAGGTGGACTACGCAAGGGTTTATCAACAGGCATAGAGACACTTGATGAAATATTTCTAGTGCGCCCATCAGAAGTTACGATCTGTAGTGGTGTACCAAACTGCGGTAAGTCAGAGTTCATAGATGCGATAGCTGTAAACATGGCACGTGATCACGATTATAAGTGGGCAATATGTTCCTTCGAGAATCCTGTATCAGAACATTTAAACAAGCTTGCTGAAAAGCATGTAGGTAAACCAACAAGGGATGGGTTGACTCCTAAGATGGATGAAGAAGAGTTGCTAGATTCTTATGACTGGTTGGCACAACACTTTTTCTTTATCAGATCAGAGGATGAATCGCCTACGATTGATTGGTGTCTTGAGGCAAGCACGAGTGCAGTCTTAAGGTATGGTGTGAACGCAGTTATCTTTGACCCATACAATGAGTTCGATCATCAAAGACCACAGGGTATGACAGAGACTGAGTACGTGAGTCAGATGATGAGCAAGATTAAAAGGTTTGCCCTTACGTATGGTGTGCATGTGTTCTTTGTAGCACATCCGGCTAAGATGAGAAGGTCAGCCGATGGTGAGTTCCCTTTAGTAGAACCTTACGACATTGCAGGTAGTGCAAACTTTGCAAACAAGGCTGATGTCATACTGATTGTAGAAAGAGACTTCACGCAGGGGAGTAGGGATGTCAGGATACACACGAAGAAGATGAGGTTTAAACAGTCAGGAAGCTTGGGTATGGTGGACTTGGAGTATGACCCTATCAGTGGGCGATACTCCAAAGCTTTTGGATACCCGACTATTTAGCTTTTTTTCTAATGACTTTAGTCTTAGATTTTTTAGCAGGTGCTTTCCCGCCCACCCATGCCTCGTTTACATCAGGTGTGGATGGGTCATCTGCTACAAACTTTCCTTTGATAGTTCGCTTGCGTACAACTGGCTCATCAGCTTTATAGTTTCCACCATATATATCTTTGCCTTCCTCTTCTGCTGTATCAACTTCTTCAACAACTTTATCTACAGGTTTTTCTATAAACCAATAATTAATCCACGATTTAACTTTACTCAACATAATTTTGCTCCTTTGTTTTTAAATTTATTAATCTTTGTAAGTCATGTTTCTCTACAATAAAATCCAACTCCTTACTCTCTTGTTCATTCCACATACGGAATAGTTTATACACATATTGTCGTGACACACCTACCTCACTGGCAATTTTATTACCATTGATTCCTTCTGCACGTAACTGCCTGATCATATCAGTACGCTTTGCGCTTTCGGGTGGGTTAGGAGGTTGACACAATGCATCATACTCATGTTGTGGAAGGTTCAAGCTAAGCTGATACCTTATCGTAGAGACTGGTTGCAAGATGATGTTCGCTATCTGTGTTAGCGAGTCACCACGCTTGCGTAATTCTATGGCTTGTTCTAGCCAGTATGGGGATTTATTTCTTCTTGGCATTGTTTTCCTCTGCTTGTCTCATAGCACTGTCTATGATGTCGTCTAACTCTGCATTGGTAGCAGGCTTGCAACCATTCATTTCATCTAGCTTTTCTCGTGATGCTTTTAATTGCTCTGCTTGTTTGACTACACCACGTGGGTCGCCCTCAAGTATGTCCTTACCTGTGATGTACCTATCATGTGCATGTGAAAACCATGAAGGCGAAAACGTATCAAGATCATTCTTTGCTATAAGAGATATTAAATCTTCAAACCACATGACATACCTACGGACACAATTAACACCTTCCCTTTCTATGTCAAATATCCAGTGACTCTCAGCCATAGACCTCAAGTCCTCTTTGCTCATCGTCTGCCTATACCTACCTGTCTGCACCATGTGATACACATTCGATGTGTCACTGAACTTCTTGAACTCCTCACCCCTAAGTATGGGGTCGTTAGCACGCTCTCTACCTACAATGATTACCTTCTTAGGTAGCACGACTATTTCTTTCTCATGTCTGTTGTCGTATGCACATATGATATCTGTCTTACGTACCATGCCTTGTAACAATATGTATTGTTTATCTATTGCCATACGTAACGCAAACTTCTCAGCTACCTTTCTATCAGTAGACCACGAACACCCTTGCTCATTGAATCCATGACAACCCCTGAACACTGCGAACTCATCAGGCAAACTGTCATAGAAATCCCTGTCCACTTCTTCTAGTGTGTGTAAACGAGACTGATCCTGCAACATGTCGTAGTTGTATCCCCATTCATCGTACTCAAACATGTCATTGATGTGATCTATGTAGTCGCTTGGATTCTCAATAGTATTCCACCATCTATGAAAGACAGTCCAAAAATTGAGAGGTGCTACCTGCTTGTGTATAGCATGCAGTGCCTCAATCCTATATGGCTTGTCCACATGTATCATCAATTCTTCTATGTCTTTCAACTGTTGTTTTGTTTCTTCTTTATTCATAATTTTCCTATAAGGTGAGGACGAATGAGGAGATAGTAGTAATTTAAATTCATCCGCCCTCGTTGTTATTTATTTTCTATTGCATCGTGTACTTGTTTTGCAATCACGATACCCCAAAGACAATCGGATTCAAGAGACCTGTGTAGCCATTGGTTTGCACTGTTTAAACGCTGTTGCTTCATCTGGTGCTGTTCAGGTGTTGTAAAATCAACTGTTACTTCTTTCGGTTTGATGCGCCATGCCATAGGTTTCTTTACAGACTGCATGACAATGTATCCTCTGTCTCTAGTGCCTTCTTCAAGAAACTTATTAATGAATCCTGTTCTTTTTGCAGGTACTGCATAGCATCATCATGTCCCCATTCATCAGGCATATGCTCTATGAAGTCACTACTAACTGACAAAGGTTTATCTTCAATCAGTTCAAGAAAGGTTTCTATGCCCTCTTTATTAAGAGTTCCTTCATCATCTAGCATGGGTAACACATCAGTCCACCATGACAAACCCATTGCCCACAGCACACTACCTGAGTTGTACGAGTCTCTGTAATACACATCACCCTGTACATATATCTTATCGTACAAGGGTTCAAGCTGTTCATGTGAGGGATGATCACCCAACTCATCTAACAACACCCTATGCTCTGCCATTCTTTCATCGTATGCCTTCGCCATATATACATCTGCACCCATTACACTTTCTCCTTATTTTTTTTATTTAATTTTAGTTTTAACACCCATCGCTTGGGCATCTTACGTTTGCCCACAACTCCATCGACCTCATCAGGGCAACTGTCTCGCCACACCTTCTCAGCATCTTTAAGATTCATTGACTACCTCCGAGATTCTTTGTTTGTATTCTTCATCAGACAACAATCCTGACTGATGCATGCTCGTTATGTGTGGCTCAGAATTTAAGTAAAATATTTCTAACTCTTCAATGTGACGAATAGCATCCTGCTTGAATTGAAAGCTTTTCATTTCTTCAAACTGAATACATTTTGTATACCTACAATTTGCACAGAAGAATACTTGATAGTCACCCCCTATATGAATTGATCTGTATATCAAATAAAATCCTGATGCACCTTCGATGACATCACCAAATTTTTTAAGATTTATATTTGTATTTTGTGAGGGTAATGTCATTGGTTTCTCTCCAGTAATTGCACACCCATCTTCCGTAACATATCCATCACCATGTTATGCAACGCTAGGTTAGGTTCTTTGCGGAACACAAGTGTCTCATCGTTTAAACTATCTCTTGCAGTCAATAAGATGTCGCCATCGTTCTTGAATTCAACAGTCATTGTTAGTTCCCCATCAGGGATGTTTTCATTTTCCATACTTACTCCAGTTCAAAGTTAATTAATACGCTACACTTGCCAACAATCATGTCACCAAACGCAGTACG
>Ga0208643_1000276_pt1 | contig 34494 bp, 47 predicted proteins | sample VirMetDEL_Nov_12_FD_184516 | JGI IMG/M metagenome (GOLD analysis project Ga0208643, IMG submission 184516) | Aqueous microbial communities from the Delaware River and Bay under freshwater to marine salinity gradient to study organic matter... | ecosystem: Environmental > Aquatic > Marine >...
GCTGTAAAATAATTAGTTGCAATCTAGTTGGGTATTCTGTAGAGTACCCTTCTAAATTGAAATTAAACAAGCCCACGGAGGCATTGAGCATGAGAAAATTTGACAAAGATAGCAACACGCGCACCAAGATATTCGGCAAGCGGGACTTTCAGCGAGTGCTTAAGGAACTCAAACAACAAGGCGCGACTGTAGAGAAAAATGAGGTCGGAGGTTATGACGTTTTGTTTGGTGAAGATATGATTTTACAAGCGATGAACGGCACACATAGTTACTTGGTGCGGATTGATACTGACGAATTGACAGAGGCGAAGCGATGAACAACGAAAAACTAGCGGAAGAACTGAGAGGCAAGCACGTAGAGGATAGTTTGTTCGATGCCTCTTGTAGATTGGAGCAATTACGCAAGCGTTGCGATGAGTCCTTACAGGATGATGTGTTCGACTTCGAGCAACGCCTCGACAACCTCCGAGAGGAGATAAAAGATTATGCCCTATGGTTGGGAGAGGAGGGCGAACAGTGAAAGTATTTAATCTAGGAGAACAACTAGCAGACTTGTATCTGGAATGGTTCAACAACTATTCGACCGTGGAAAAGTTCGCAGAGCATTACCAAGTGACGGAGAAGGACGCGGACAATCTGTTAAGCTATGGTAGACGATACCATGCAGAACGAGTTATGAGGTCTAAAAAATGATGTATACAGTCTGGGTGGGAGGCGTAGAGGTCGCAGATTACTTTGTGAGGCGTGAAGATGCCGAAGATATAGCGGAGGTATGGCGTAACATTGGACACACTGACGTAGCCATTGAGGAGGTTTCCCTTGATTTCTCTTGGACGTAAACTCTGGCGGCTGTGGGCGTTGTCTCTTGGTGAAAAACTAGGAGACAGCAACAAAGAGGCAGATATAGTTGCACTAATGCGGTCTGCTGTGGTATTATTAAACTTGGTGACGTGCCTGTTTATTATTGCGGGCGTAATCCATAACTGGTAATGAGAGGTAAAAATATGAGTAAAGACGCGATACAGCAAGCACAGCTTGAAGATTTAGCAGAGAACACGTACAATATGCAACAGTATTTCCAAGAGTTTACAGACATGGAACGCGGTGAATATGATGGGGTCAATGGCTTTAACTGTGACCCAGACGGCAACGAATCGTACCAAGAAGGCTACAGGACGGGCTACGAGTACGCACAGAAGATAGGAGCATTACAAAATGACAGGTAGAGACTATTGCAGGGTCGATGATGACCCTAGTTACGACTACAGCGATTATGACGAAGGTAAGGGATACTACAAGCCTTATGATACTAACGATGACTACCACGATGACGACTTAACAGCGAGAGAACTAGACAATGATTAACACAAAAATATTTGACAGACTATTGACAATTGAATTAAGGAATGGCGTAGGGTGTGACCTTGAATTTGTAGACAGCAAAGCTGTATGGGTATACAATCACATCACAGAGGAACACAGCACGATGCCCTTCGAGGGCGTAGTAATCCTGCTACCGTTCCTATCAATAACCTATGGCAGACCCTATACGGAGGCTGAATAATGAGCAGATGCAAAGCGTGTGACGTTATACTGACTGAAACAGAGCTACGAAGAAAAGACAGGGTGACCGATGAATTTCTTGACCTATGCTCCGAGTGCCATACGGCATCAGAGGAGGCGATAGAAGAGAACTGGTCAACAGCAGAAGAACGTGATATAATAAGGAGTAACAATTAATTTATATAAACAGTTGCAACCAACAGTAATACATGATATAATATTTATGTAATCTAAAGGATACTTAGTTATATATATTAAAATATATCCTAAAGTATCCTTAAGATACTAAAGTAATCTTTAATTAACTATAAAAGGCAAATTACAATGGCAGTATTAGAAGGTAACGTAGCGTTCGCAAACCTTGACGAACACGAAGAATATCAGGGTCAATCAACAGGTAAGTACTCACTGGTTTTATCATTAGAACCAGAAGATGCAGATAAACTTGCTGATAAAGGTGTCAAGCTACGAGAGTACGAAGGCACAGCACAGCGTAAGTTTAGCACCAAGTACGAAGTACCGATGTTTGATGCAGATGGCAAAGACTTCGTAGGTCGCTTGACCAGAGGCTCTAAGGTGCGGGTTAAGTACGCGGAAGGGAAACCTCACCCAGTACACGGCACGTCAACGTATCTATCAGCCATCAAGGTGATTGAACTCGCAGAGGCTACCGAAGGAGGTGGTGACTTCTAATGACTGACTCGCATTTTGTTAAGCATGAGCCATGCCCTTCGTGTGGCTCTAAGAACAATCTCGCGAGGTACTCCGATGGGCACGCCGTCTGCTTTACAGGCGGTTGTGACCACTACGAGAGGGCAACAGGCGAGGTTATAGAGAGTAAACCAAAAGCGAACAGGACATTAGAGATGAACGGAGTAGTAGCATCAATACCCGACAGACGTATATCAGAGGCAACGTGCAAAAAGTTTGGCGTTACAGTTGAGTACGATACAGAGGGTCAGATAAGTAAGCACCACTACCCATACTTTGACAAGGACACAGGCGCGCAGACAGGGAACAAGTCACGCATAGTAGGTAACAAGGCATTCTATGCAAGCGGTACGTTCGACAATGCGGGGCTGTTTGGTCAGCAAGCGTTCAAAGGTGGTGGTAAATACATAACGATTGTAGAAGGAGAAGCAGACGCTCTAGCAGTGTCAGAGATGTTTGATGGTAAGTGGGCTGTAGTGTCAATACGCTCAGGTGCATCAGGCGCAGTGAAGGACATTAAGCAGAACTTGGAATGGCTTGAATCCTTTGATAACGTGGTCATCTGTTTCGACAGTGACAAAGCAGGTCAGGAAGCATCACGCGCGGTGTTGGATTTGTTTACACCGAACAAGGCGAAGAACGTACAGCTATCTGCAAAGGACGCAGGAGATATGCTCAAGGAGCGTAACGTACAGGGATTCATCAAGGAATGGTGGAATGCTAAGACCTATCAACCAGACGGTATCATTGCAGGACTAGATACTTGGGATTCAATCGTAGCACAGGAGGACGTTAAGTCCATACCATACCCGTGGTCGTGCTTGAACGATATGACCTTTGGTTTCAGAGAGAAGGAACTTGTAACAATAACCAGTGGTTCTGGTATGGGTAAGTCACAGATTGTCAGAGAGTTGGAACACTACTTACTAGGTGCGACTGACGACAACATCGGCATACTCGCATTGGAAGAGGACATACCAAAGACTGCTCTAGGGATTATGAGCATCGAGGCAAACCAGACTCTACATCTGAGCCGCGACTTCAGCAGGGAAGATAAGAAGGTATTTTGGGACAAGACATTAGGTACAGGACGTATCTATATGTTTGACCACTGGGGTTCTACCAACGAAGACAACTTACTAAGTCGCATTAGGTATATGGCGAAAGGTCTTGATTGTAAATGGATTATTCTTGACCACTTGAGTATCGTTGTGTCAGACCAAGAGAATGGTGACGAACGTAAAGCCATCGACAGTATTATGACTAAGCTACGACAGTTAGTGCAGGAGACAGGTGTTGGATTGTTCTTGGTGTCTCACCTACGAAGACCATCGGGTAAAGCACACGAAGATGGTGGACAGATTAGCTTGGCTGAACTACGTGGCTCTGCCGCAATCGCACAGCTATCGGACATGGTGATTGGTTTGGAACGTGACCAACAGAACAAAGATGCACAGATACGTAACACAACTACAGTGCGTGTACTTAAGAATAGATATGCAGGATTAACGGGTGCGGCTTGTTACCTGTACTATGACAAAGATACTGGTCGTATGATTGAAACATCGTGCCCTGTATCGGACGATAATCAGGAGTTCTAGTGAAGAAGATTGTTTTTGATATAGAAGCTAACGGACTAAAGCCTACAAAGGTTTGGGTAATCGTTGCTTGCGACCTATCGAACCAAGAGACAGTTACGTTCTCAGGTGATACGTTACAGGACTTCAATGCTTATATCAAAGATGCTGAGGTCATTGGTCACAACATCATTGGCTATGACGTACCAGTTCTTGAACGCTTGTTAGGTACAGACTTTAGTAGTTGTAAAATTACAGATACATTGGTATTGTCAAGACTTACTGACCCATCACGGGAAGGTGGTCACAGTTTAGATAACTGGGGACAGCGATTAGGTTTCCCTAAAGGAGAACACAGTGATTGGACTACGTATTCGCAAGACATGGTGGAGTATTGTAAGCAAGACGTGTTGGTTAATGTCAAAGTGTACCACGCGTTACAAGGGGTACTGGCTAATTTTAGAAGCGAAAGCATTGACCTTGAACACAGCGTACAGAATATTATTACTCGCCAAACAGAAACAGGATGGTTGTTAGATGAACAACACGCCTTCCTATTATTAGCAGAATTAAAGGAGAAGAAATATGAACTTGAAGACATGGTACATGAGAAATTCATACCGCTACCTACATATGTTAAACAAGTCACCCCGAAGTATAAGAAAAGTGGCGAAGCGTCTGTGGTCGGTCTTAAATTTGCAGGAGAGCAGTGGCGGGATTATGTACAGACGTTCTCGCGCATAGACTACCCAGAGTTCAACTTAGGTTCACGTCAGCAGATAGCTAGATACTTGCAGTACTTTGGTTGGAAACCAGAGAAGTTTACAGAGAAGGGTCAAGCTATTGTCGATGAGTCTGTACTATCTAAGGTAACTGGTATACCTGAAGCCAATATGATTGCTGAGTACCTAATGGTTCAGAAGCGTATTGCACAGATACAGTCATGGTTAGATGCTGTTGCAGATGATGGACGTGTACACGGATACGTAAACGCTAACGGAGCAGTGACTGGTCGTATGACACACTCGTCACCCAACCTTGCCCAATGCCCCAGTTCAAGCGCACCTTATGGCACAGAGTGTCGTGCTTGTTGGACATCACCCAAAGGCTACAAGATTGTAGGTATGGATGCATCGGGACTTGAGTTACGTATGTTGGCTCACTACATGAAGGATAAGGACTATACAAATGAAATACTCACTGGAGACATTCATACAGCAAACCAACTTGCTAGTGGTGTTGACACACGAAGTCAAGCAAAGACTTTCATCTATGCGTTCCTCTATGGAGCAGGGGATGCAAAAATCGGAAGTATCGTTGGAGGAACTGCTAGAGACGGTAGACGACTTAAGGAGAAGTTCCTTACAAACACGCCATCTCTTAGAGACTTACGAGAAAGAGTTAGTGTGGCATCTCGAAGAGGTTATGTTCTCGGATTGGACGGGCGAAGGGTCTCAGTACGCTCAGAACACTCAGCACTAAACACTCTGCTACAATCAGCAGGTGCTATCGTTATGAAGAAGGCACTGTGTTTGTTGGACGAGTACGCTACACTGTGGAACTTAGACTACAAGTTTGTTGGTAACATCCACGATGAGATACAGACAGAGGTTAAAGAGAGTGAGGTAGATACATTCGGTAGGCTTGCTGTTTCCTGTATGGAAGCGGCAGGTCAACACTTTAACCTTAACTGCCCACTTGCGGGCGAATATCAGACAGGAGATAACTGGAGTGAAACCCACTAAAGCAGACAGAAAGAAGTTCGACCTCGACTTACAGTACGGAGAAGTCAGGGAGGATAAGGTAGCTGAGATGCTACAGGACAAGAAGATTGAGGTTAAATCAGAGAAGGACTTATGGCAGAAGACAGGTAACATCTGCATTGAGTATGAGTCTTGGGGTAAGCCATCAGGCATTGAGGCTACCGAGTCAGACTACTGGTTTCATAACCTCTGCATAGGTGACGATGAGTACTGTACATTAGTATTTAAAACACCAGTGTTAAAGAAGATTGTTAACAAGCTAGACACATTTAGAAGCGTATCAGGAGGAGACCATAACGCAAGCAGGATGCACTTGGTTAACCTTAAAAAGTTATTCTCAAGCGATGTCATTAAGGCATTCAAGGACATAGAAGATGAGTAAAACAATACATACATTAGTAGATGATATATACCGACTGATGGAGACAAAAGAGGCAGAAAAATCTGTAGATGTAGAAGCAGAAATTGAGAAGTTCGGTGAGAACATGAAGACTCTAATGCGTACCGAGTTCGGACGTAAGCGCATCAGAGACAACCGAACACTGCGCCTGTCAAACATCGGTCGTGACGATAGAGTACTTTGGAATGTTGTTAATGGTACTGAGAAGGAAGCTATACAACCTGCAACCTACATTAAGTTTATGTATGGTCACTTGATTGAAGAGATGCTGTTGTTCCTTACACGCATGGCAGGACACTCGGTAACTGACGAGCAGAAGGTATGCGAAGTGGAAGGCATCAAGGGACACATGGACTGTAAGATTGATGGTATTGTTATTGATGTTAAGTCCGCTAGTTCCTTTGGGTTCAAGAAGTTTAAGGATGGTACACTGGCTATGGACGATGCCTTTGGTTATGTTGACCAGATTAAAGCATACGCCCATGCCTGTGGTGAGACTGAGTTCGGTTGGTTAGCTATGGACAAAGCCAATGGACACCTCGCGGTACTTAAGTACGACTTAGAGGATACTCAAGCACCAATCTATAAGTACATTAAGGGGGACATTAAAGAGCGCATACGCCACGTAAAAAAGCTAGTAGGCTTGCCAGAGCCAGAAACCTTCTGTACCGACTCTGTACCAGACGGAAAATCTGGGAATATAAAATTGGGTATAAAATGCTCGTACTGTCAATACAAAAAGCACTGCTACCCAGAGGTAAGAAAGTTTGCCTATTCATATGGTCCGAAATTCTTGATAAATGTAGAGTACGAACCAAACGTACAGGAGGTCGAAATTGAGCAAGAAAAGCGGTAAGTTCAGGTCGGCACTGGAGAAAGAGTTTTCTAAAGAGGTCAAGAGTAAAGGGTTCAAGTACGAACCCTATGGAGTCCCTTACACAGTATACAGGACTTATATGCCAGACTTTGTACACGAAGAAAAGAAAGTCATGGTGGAGGTAAAAGGTTTCTTTCGTGTAGGAGATACCTTGAAATATAAGTCAATTCGTGATACAATATTAGAAGATGGTTACGAATTAATATTCTTACTGTCCAATGAACACAAGAAGGTACGTAAGGGCGGTAAGATTACAATGGGTCAGTGGTGTGAGAAGGAAGGCATGAAACACTACACATTGCATACCGCACAGGAACTTGTCAAATATGTTGAAGGAAAAGAATAATGTCACATACATTGGAGGAACTCAAGGAAGCAGTAGCAAGGGACTATGATGTGGTACTAGTTGTCGAAGCATTAGACATCTCAGTTGAGGACTTGCTAGAGGCTTTCGAGGATAGATTAATTAGGAACAGAGACTTATTTACGGAGGATGATTATGAGCATTGATGATGCAAGCCCCGCTGACTGGGATAGGCTGAGAGACAAACACCCTGCCCTAGTTAAGAAGTATGAAGACTATCTGGTAAACAACCCAGATGAACAGACAGAAGACATGGTTAACCACCCCAAGCACTACGCTTATGGTAGTATAGAATGTATCGAGGCTATTGAAGAGTCAATGACAACAGAGGCATTCAAAGGTTATCTCAAGGGCAACACCATGAAGTACCTATGGCGATATGAACGCAAAGGTAAACACGTAGAGGACTTAGAGAAAGCCCAGTGGTATTTAGATAGGCTGACCAGTGTAGTAACTAAGGAGGTTAGGTAATGAAAGGACAGACGCAGTATGGCAAAGGGTCGGCACAACGACCCACTGACCCCAAGAAGTACGCAGATAACTTTGATGCTATCTTTGGCAAACTTAATGTCAATGACCACTCAGATGAAGATATAGAGAAAGACAAACTAAAAAATAAGGAAGTTAAGAAATGAATCAGTACCAACAGTTTATACACAAGTCCCGCTACGCACGTTGGCTACCAGAGGAAGGCAGACGTGAGCGTTGGGATGAGACAGTCAACAGATACGTAGACTTCTGGAAGGAACGTGGTCAGATAAACGATAAGACAGCACTACAGTTGTTTAACGCTATCCATAACCTAGACGTAATGCCTAGTATGCGTTGTATGATGACAGCGGGTGAAGCGTTAGACAAGGACAATGTAGCAGGGTTTAACTGTAGCTACTTGCACATTGACTCACCACGTAGCTTCGATGAACTTATGTACGTACTGATGTGTGGTACAGGCGTAGGGTTCAGTGTTGAACGTAACTTCATTACCAAGCTACCAGTCATCGCTGAGTCATTCCATGAGACTGACAGTACGATTGTAGTAGCAGACAGCAAGATTGGTTGGGCTAGTGCATTCCGTGAGTTAATCGCTATGCTGTACGCAGGTAAGATACCTAAGTGGGACGTGAGTAAGGTACGCCCATCGGGTGCTAGACTCAAGACCTTTGGTGGTCGTGCTAGTGGCGCAGAGCCTCTTGAAGACTTGTTTAACTTCTGCATAGGTATCTTCCAGAAGGCATCAGGACGTAAGCTAACGAGCATTGAGTGCCACGATGTTGTATGTAAGATTGCAGACATTGTAGTTGTCGGTGGTGTACGTAGGTCAGCATTGATTAGTTTGTCAAACCTATCAGACCCACGCATGGCTAAGGCTAAGTCTGGTCAGTGGTGGATGGATGAAGGGCAACGTAGACTGGCTAACAACAGCGTAGCTTACACAGAGAAGCCAGACTTTGAGTCATTCCTTACTGAGATGCACACCATGTACGACAGTAAGGCAGGAGAACGTGGTATCTTTAGTCGTGTGGCGGCACAGAAGATAGCCGCTAAGAACGGGCGTAGAGACCCTGAGCAGGACTTTGGGACTAACCCTTGCTCTGAGATTATCCTACGCAGTAATCAGTTCTGTAACCTATCTGAGGTCGTTATACGTGCAGACGATGACCTTGTTAGTCTTAAGAAGAAAGTTGAAGTAGCTTCCATCATCGGAACTCTACAGGCTACCCTGACTGACTTCCGCTACCTACGCAATGTATGGAAGAGAAACACAGAAGAAGAAGCACTATTAGGTGTAAGTTTAACTGGGATATGTGACCATTACTTGTTGGGTAAAGATTCGCCTGACCTAGATAAGTGGTTGACGGAGATGAAAGATGTTGCAATCAAAACTAATAAAGAGTGGGCTGACAAACTTGGCATTGCTCAGTCTGCGGCTATTACTTGTGTTAAGCCAAGCGGTACTGTGTCTCAGCTTGTTGATTCTGCTAGTGGCATACATCCCCGTTTTTCTAAGCATTATATCCGTAGAGTGCGTTCAGACAAGAAAGACCCGCTTGCTCAGTACATGACAGCCGCAGGTTTCCCTGTAGAAGATGACGTAATGAGTAAGTCTTCACTGGTCTTTGGCTTCCCTATCAAGTCACCCGACAACAGTACTACAGTAAAGCAGGTGGGTGCAATGGAACAGCTAAAGGTCTGGAAGAAGTACCAAGATTACTGGTGCGAACATAAGCCAAGCATCACTGTTTATTATACAGATAGTGAGTTCCTGCAAATAGCACAGTGGATATGGGATAACTTCGATAGTGTCAGTGGTATTAGTTTGTTGCCTGTCAGTGACCATGTGTATCAGCAAGCCCCTTATGAGGACATAACCGCTGAGAAGTATGAGGAGTTACTAGCGGCTATGCCAGTGGATATTAAGTGGGAAGACTTAGAACACTTCGAGAAGGAAGATAATACTACAGGTTCGCAAGAACTGGCGTGTGTCGGAGGCGCGTGTGAAATAGCATAGGTAAAACTAAGGGGGCGCAATGCCCCCTTTTGTTATTCATCATCTCTTAAAGCCGCACCCGTCAGTAAACCACCTGCACCTATAGTCCCTCCTAGCTTCAATTTAGCGTTCCTAGCCCTTTTTCTGTCAGCCGCAGTAACGGCAGGTTTATAAGTACTTAAAGCCCTTAGAGTGTAATTCAGGTCGCTCTCTCCTTTTAAAGGTTTAACCCCTGTTAGTTTTTCAGTAGCCGACAGAGCCTCATTAACATTTGCCTGTGTGGCTCTGCTCTTTATTTGAGATTTCTTGTAACCGCCTTTGGGTTTAATAGACGAAACAATTATAGGTTCAGCTGTTATCAGCCCCTTACCACCAACAGGGTTTATACCCATAATGTCGTGACCGTCACTTATCATAGTGTACATCTTTTCAGAATTAGGGTCAACGACAACAAAAGCGTTCATGCCTCCTAGTTCTTTCTGTCTCGATGTAAACGCTTGTTGTGTTACAAGATAACCGTCTGGTTGTTGTATGTCGCCCACGTTACGGGAACTGACTACATTACCTGCTTCATCCTTTACTTTAGAAAGTTTAATTACACGCTTATTTAAAAGATTGTTAAAGGTATCTAGCGTTTTCTTTAGCTGTTTATCTTTATCAGTAAAGGGTTTGCCCGATGCTTGTTTTGCTCTTGCCGCTAAAAGTTTAGACACGACCTGTGCGGGTTGACCTGTAACACCTGCTTGTTGCATTATTCTTATATTTGCGTTATCTAAGGTAGAAGAAATTTGCATATACTCCACCATATCTCTTCCGTCTAACTTATCTAAAGGTTCTAATTTGTTAGCTTTTCTATAGTTGTTTATAGTTTTTAAGTACTTTTCTTTAGAATCCCCGCGCATCATACGAACAACAGTAGACCCTGCACTAGCATCACCTACAGATTCTATAAAACCCTCGTTGCTTTTGTTGTGTGGGTCTTTTATTTGTATTTCATATTCTGTCTTACTTCCACTCTTGACGTGTGGTCCACCAGTCAAATGGTTTGTTGCTCTTTGTACAATAGACTCAGGCACTTCTTCAGCGTTTGTTCTTCTAAATCCACTACCTATACCAGACGATATTCTAGCTGTATCCTGAATGGGTATCCTGCTGTCTAAATAAGAAAGACCAATTACACTTCTTTCTACGGCATTGTCAGCGTCTGGGTTCACTTGTCGATTTATACTAGCCCCTGTCAGTTCAGCGTCCTTACCGACTGTTGGTTGTAAACCTTCTTCTAGCTTCCTTTTAGACATTCCTGTTTGTCTTCTACGGGCAACCTCTACAGGGTCTATACTTTCTTTAACAGCAGGAACAAAAGACTTACCGTACTCTTTAAGAAAATTAATAGGACCACGAATGGGGTCAGAATAGAATTTGTCAATTAATGTGGGTGTGTTCATAGCTGTTTTATTCATTAAGCTACCAACACTTTTAGTTATAGGACGTATACCCGCGCCTAACAGGGGAATAGCACCTGCGGTAGCCAACATACCCATGCCAGTCCTTCCTTCTCCAAAGTAATCTTTAGCCTCCTTAGCAGATATAACCTCACCTGAAACAGGGGCAAGAGAAAGTTGATTGTATGCCAATTCTTCAGCATACGTTTGCCTTTCCTCTGGTGGCTTGTCTAGCATCTGTTTGGCGTAGTATTGACTAGCCGACTTAGGCTGACTTAAAGAACTCCACGGGCTTTTAGTATCTAAAGCATCACTCATCTTCGTCTGCTCCTTCGGGTGCTGTGGGTAGTTTCATTGCCTCCACAAGAACAACACGGTCAGCCTGTATAGCCGCACGCATCTCTTTGCTTAGTTTACTGCTTAACAGGTTGTCTGTCTCTCTAAGCGCGGCTGATAGTGCCTTACGAAGCGTAGGGCTGACTGAACCACGATAGATTGCATAGCCTATTGTTCCTATACCCGCACCAGATGCTAAGTAAGGCAACGCGCCTAGCATACCTGCGCCACCTACGATACTTGTAGCTAAACCTACAGTAGCTACTTTACCTAACATAGTCTTGGGAGGTGTAGTCCCTGTCGCTATGTAAAAGTTATCAACTAAACGACCTATCTTTGTGTCAGCCTCTTGTGCGGCTTTGGGCACTAGTCTGTCACTAGCACGTAGTAACAAATGCTGTTTACGTAGTTTATCTAACACAGCAGTCTCAGGTACAGCATCGGCTACTTTTTTGTTTAGAAAGTCACGTACAGCGCGTTGTGCCACTGTATATGCATTTTCATTACCGTCAAAGCTCCCTTTACCTTGCTGTTTAGCCCACTTGTCTAAGTCTTTACGTACTTGCATTAGTGATGCAGGAGACCCATCAGATTTAGCTAACAGTTGTTGTGCTTTGTTAAATATCTTTTTAGCTACTGCCGAGGCATCGCCAACAAGCACAGGATTAGTTTCCTGTAGGTCATCTACAATGCTTTCTAACTCAGTGTTTAATTCTTTCTTATTTAACTTGACTTTAGATTTACCTAACTGTTTGACCAAAGAGTTGTGAACTTTGTTTACCTCGGTGTCCAGTATAACTCTGTTGCCTACTAAACTATTATCAGCACTGACGGGTATACGCTTTAAGATGTTTACCATTTCTTCTTCTTCGTCAGTGGGATTATAAACATTACGACCTTTATCGTTCTGAGTCATACGTTTAACACGGGCTTCATCATTAGCTTTAGTAGATATAGGCGTAATTAATGTGTATAAGTAATCCTTACGCTGTCCTGTTTCTAACTCTCTAGCTTTGTCAAGCTGTTTGTCAGCCATTGTACGGAACATAGTTTTATCAGGAATAGGCTTACGTTTAAACGGAGGAGCAAATATTTCAGCTACGTTGACAATACTTTCTACACCCATAGCATCGTTAGGATTTTCTGACTTCCACTGTAGATAGGACTGGTAGCCTTCACCAATTGCTTCTAGTCCTTTCTGAACAGTAGGTATTTCACCTAGCTTTTTAACTGCGTCAGTAACACCATCAACAACTTTCTTTTCTACACTGTCAGGGATAAACTTGCTGACCTCTCTAGCCGAAAGACTTATACCTGTCCCTACCAAGTCAAGACCAGTACCTAGTCCACCTCTGCCACTTAATGCACTATAAATACCACGTTCTCTGTTGGACAACGTACCTGCTTCTTCCTTCTGTTTTAACTCTTCTAAAAACACAGGTAAGTCATCTACTGTTTTACCTGCGTCAGCTAGTACTTTTCTGTAAGACTCTTCGGAAACAAACTCTTCAGGCTGATAGCCTTGAGACTTATCAAACTCCTCAAGCATACCAGTAAGCTCGGTGACCGCCTGAATGTCTTGTTGTTGGTCAGCCATTTCTAAAGCGTCAAGCAATTCATCTTTTGTATAATTTTGAATTTGCATTATAACTTCCTATTGAGGTACTTGTTGAGTTCTTCTGTTTCTTGCTTGCTCCAGATAAGTCTGAGCCGCTTGTGTCGGTACATAACCTGTAACTGAAGGTTCTGGCATAGGCACAAAGAACGTATCCAATAGAGCAGAGTCTTCATCTGCACCAACATACTGCTTCATTACTTCTAGGCGTAAGTTACTCTTAGAGATAGCATTCCTAGCTGCTTTTTCTTCAATACGCATAATCCGTGCTAAAGTTTCTTTGTTTAGCGTAATTTGCTGACCTGCTACTTCCTTCATAAACTGAACATCTTTATCCGAAATACCAGTACCTGCACCAACGTCTCCTGAGCCTAACAACGCAAGGACTTGCTTACCTCGTTCAGCCATGAATGTTTGAGTAGCTACTAAAGTATCTTCAACACCCTGTGGTACAATACCTAACTGTACACCAATACTAGCCATGCCCGCCAAGAAGTTAGCACCTGCCCCAGTAATAATACCTTCTTCCATCAATGAACGAGAGTTAGCGTTAATTCCCAATACTTTCTGAGCAGTCAGTGCTTTTTCATTGGCAACAAAGAAGTTATCTGTAGCCTTGTCTTTTAGCTTGCCAGATATTCTATCAGCATCAGTAATTGTTTTAGTCAACTGTGCGGCTTGTGTCAGACCTAACTCAGAAGGCATAGCCCACTTTTCTGTATCTTTATTGTATACTTTACCCGACTCGTTTACACGGAAGGGTTTTGCTTTGCCACTAGAATCTGTATAGACTTTAAGTGTTGCTTTTTCGCCTGAAAGTACTTTAAGGAAGTCTTCGTTGCTTAAGGAATCATACTCGCCTCCTGTTATAGACTCAAGCATAGGTGCTCCTACATCACGTGTTCTTGCTATAGCTATTTTACCCTTACGACCTTGTTTGCTGACAATATTTGCTTCTTGTCCTTTACGTATGTCCTGTGCGGCTTTTTCTAAACTACCGCCATTTTCCAACAAAGTAGCGGTTTGGTCTAAGCCTAAACTGGTGGCTTGGGAAATCATAGACATCCGTCTATTATCGTTTGCTAGTCTTTGTGCAGATTTTTGTGCCTGAGCCACCAATTGTCCTGCTAAAGCAGTCTCACCAGAAGCCTGTAGTTGCGCTATAATTTGCTTTTGTTGAGCAGGTTGCATTGTATCAAAGTTACCAAGTAAATCTGCTAGACCTGCCTTACGTTGCTCTTCTGGCGTTCTTCTGTCTCCACCCATCATACCACGAACACCACGACCCATACGCTCCATACCGCTGTAAAAAGCATCTGCTTGCATCTGTTGTGGTGTCATCTTTGCTCTAGGGTCAATACCCCTGCTAGGCTTAGTTGTCAACAAACCCATTATATCTATATTGTTATTAGCCATTTGTATTATCCCCTATTATGCGTAATTGCTGTAATCATTATCTATAACTTGACTAGCAGTCCCTACATCTTCGTCAGGGTCTCCGCCTAACCACTCTGGTAAGTACTCATTCCCTAAGTCCTTAATCCACTGAGGAGTAGGAGCATCACCACCGCCCATTGAAGCCCACAAACCGTCAGCAGAAGTCGCTCCTGTGCCGAAGACATTATTTATCATGTTTTTTCTCAGCTGTGCTTCATAACCACCTGCCATTTCTTCACCCTGCATTAACGCTTCAACACCTGACTGATTTAAACCAGAGTACAGACCTAACATTGTTGTCGTTAAGTTGGCAGGAATAGTTGCTATATCACGACCTGTGCCTAGTACATCTAACAGTTGATTTTGAGGTCTATAAGCATCACTAAACATACCAGTACCAATATCAAAGGCTTGTTTTTGCTCACCCAGTACTTGTTCCCTAGCACCTAAGTTAGCCTTGAGCATAGCCTCTTGTTCTGCTTGTGCTTGTGCTAATAACTCTGGAGAAGAACCACCGTATGCCGCTGACTGTACACCCATACGTCCTTGAGACAACATACGCTCTTCTAAGGCTAAACGCTTACGTTGTTCTTCAGGACGTTGTATGGCTCTTAAATCCTCATACAAAGCCGCTTGTGCTTGTCTAGGGTCGGTTATTGCTTGACCGAACATACTCCCTGCGCCAGTAAACAACTGTGACTGTAGTGCTTGTTCTTCAGGACTAAGTGACATTGTAAAGCCACCTGTGGAGTCAGTTACTGCTTGACCGCCTGTGGTGGATGCTACAGTAAAAGGTTTGAACTCTGCTTTACTTTCAACATCTGTAGCTACGCCACTAAGTAAGTCATAACCAAGTTGACCTGCCGCTCGTGCCGCTTCTTCGGCTTCTTTACCTGTGTAATAACCACTTACAGTGTCTGCTAGGTTCTGACCAAAGCCTGTTAGGTCTTGACCAGAGCCTGTTGGGTTCGGACCGTTTGTTGGTAATGCGCTCATTAGAACGTACCTCCGTCAATAGTGAAAGTACCCGCTATAGTACCTGTTAAAGTTGTAATGCCTGTAATATTGAAGTTTACAGCAGTGCTTGTACCCGTTATTGTTGCATTCTGGCTGTTAGCTTTAGAATTTACAGCCGTTTTAATAGCATTAAATTCAGAATCAAATTCAGAACCCCTGATTAGTTTATTAGGGTTTCCTGTCGCAAGCCCGTCTTTTGAACTAAATCCTACCTGTCTTACATAGTTTGTCATTATTTTGCTCTCCCTAATAAAACTTGTACATCTATTCTTTGTATTGAGTAAGGACTACCGTCAATAGTTGCTTTAAGACCAATAGTAATTACTTTGCCGTTTCCAGAACCCTGTGTTGCGGGTGTTTGGACTAATAAACCTGAACTGTATTCTGAACCCACATAACCTGTTTCGTTTAAAGGTGCTGAATATTCTGAAGTAACATATCCCGATGTTTCAGTAGCAGTAAATTTACTGACCTCTCTAATAGCGGGGCTTGAAACACTTACAGTTTGTCCTATATCGTTGCCCTGAAAAAGAAGAAGACTGTCATTAGCCGTTGCGGTAAAAATATTAGAGTAACCGCCATTTGTTAAAGGACTGGTAGAAACAGAACCGTTTGAACCAGAAAGGTCATCACCTGTTTTTACTACAAGTCTTCCCCCCGTTCCGTCTGCGGGCGCGTTGTCTACAGTATATGTCAAAACATACTCAGTACCTGCTATTAAAAGATTATTGCTAGACGAGTCAATAAGAGTTTTGTAAACTCTGTCTGTTCCTGTTATGGATGCTGAGTTATTTTCATAATTTATTACGCCAGTGTCAGCCCAGCTTTGGGCAGTAAAAGTAGTAGGACACTTACTAAGAGGTACTGCGCTGAACTCTTTAGCAGTCGGTTCAGCATCTGGCGGCGAAAAGGGGCGAGATTTTACAGTACTGGGGTCGTAGTCATAGTACCAACTAAGAATTGAGTTTTCCCCTACATTACCAACTACAGATGTTTCAAATTTTTTCAAAAACTTTAAATTAGAAGGATTCCCAAAATCCATAGGATTGCTTTCATATTCTAAAAAATAAGTTGTTGCAATACCACTTAAATTAGTATCTGTATGTGTATCATAAATATAAAAACCACCCAGTCCTGAAATATATAAATTATTTTTACGGTCTAAACAAAAACCATAGGGTTTTAATTGTGACCAAGTAGTTGTTTTTGCAGAACCGTTGGGAAGACGCTGTTTCAAATCAAAGCAATATACAATGTCTTCATCAGGTATTGACAATAAATAAAAACCATCTTTAGGACTGTACACGGATTTTACATCGCCCGTGTTTCTGTCAAGAGACGCTAATAAATCATCACGTATGTTTGAGCTTAAATCTCCAATAGCTACTGATTTTTCTTGTATTGTGCGACCTAAACTACGTAAACCGTTAGCTGACAAAAATATAATATCAGAGCCTGTGTTTTGTACAGAATCTCTTTCGATACAACCTATACCTTCAATAACATCTTCAAGAATCATATTGGCAGGACTTTCTGCTCCTGAATAAATTACTATAGAGTGTCTTCCAAAAATTACTAAAAATCCGTTGTGTGCCGCCAGTGCAACAATTTCGTCATGTCCTGTGTTCCATACTGTTGTTAAGTCTAAAGAACCTGAAGTACCTCCAGACCATGCGTGACCGTTTAAAAGGTCGGAAAAATAAACCGTTGCTTTGCTTCCAGTCACATCAGCCGCCCAGACGCGCCCATAAGCCGCTATTGCTTCGTTAGCATAAGGAGCATTCCCAGTAGAGTGAGCGTGCGAAGAAAAAGGTTCTAACTGGTAAGTCCCTTCATTGTCATACCAAATTAAAGGCTCTTGGTCTCTACTGAAAAAGAAAGCATGGTCTTGAAGGCTAATTATTTTCCAATCAGAGGTTGTAATGGTGTGGTCGTTTGGAAAAGTACCTCCGCTTGCTATAGGGTTAGTTAAGTTGTGAGTCTCCCCTCCCAATACGTGAGAATAAACCTGATTGTTATGAGACAATAAAAAAATATCGTTCCCGTCTGGGTCAATAAACTCAAACGCGCTCACAACGGGAGCAAGCCCAGTAGTAGCGTCAATGCTATCTATTATTCTTGTTCCCTTTCTAGCCCCTATTCGACCAAATTTATCAATAACGCAGTTGTTTGCTTTCCGAGCAAAAGAAGTATCAATAGATGTTGGAGAGTCTTGGGTGTTTATGCCCCCAAAACCCGCCGCTTCGATAGATATTGTCTGTAGTTGTTGTGCCATTATACTGTATACCAGATAGTTTCAGAAGAAGAATGACGTGCCGCGTCTAAAGCAATAGCATCAGCTAAAGCAGAGTCAGCTATGTTAAACAATTCTTGAGAAGAACTACCGCCTGTTTCTCCTCGTTCTCTCGCGGCAAAGGCTACTGCATATTGAATAACGGGAGAAGAAGGCACTAAAATAGGATTAGCGTCCTGAGCCATTACATCTACTCGTGGCTGTACCACGTTAATATTTATATCATAAACACCATCAGGGGTAGGGTATAGACGAATATTAGGTTCGTCACTTGCCGATGTTCCGCTGAATGTTTGATAATAAGCAGGAGAGCCTGTTGTTGGATTCAAATCAAAATTATTAGACCAACCGTCCGATACTTGCCTTAAGAATGCTTTTTGTGTTTGGTTTGTAGCAGTTAGTATCTTAACTCTGCTAGAAGTGTCTGCTGAATTTGAACCTGTGTTTCTTAAATTATAAGTAGATTGGTCTGCCGTGGTAGAAAAAGAGATAGTTTCTCTTAGATAACTCCAGTCCCAAGCGTCCTCTACAAGCCTGTTAGAATCGTTAACAAACTCGCCAATCAGCTTGCTGTAGTCATTATCTGTAACCGAGGCTACTTCGTTTTCACGCAGTCTTCTTAGTACACTGTTTACTAGTTGTAAGTAAGTCATTATCCGTACCTTCTTCTGTTTGTTGGACTAAGCATTCTTTGTGTAGACTTAATCTCTGTATCAAATTTAAATAGTTCTTTACCAAATAAAGACTCTGTAGCCGTTCTTTGTTGTTGTTGTCCCTGACCGCCTAGCATACCTCCAAGTAAGTCGCCCCCTGCTTCCACCAAATCTCCTAAAGGACTATCAACAGCATCTATAATATCATCAATAGGGTCTATAATGTCTTGACCCACTTCCCCTACAGTTTGTAACACAGGGTCTACTACTTCTTCACCAAATGTATCTACGACATCATCAATAGGGTCTATAACCGTATCGTCAAAAGCACGTCCTGCGTCTAAGATGTCATCCTCAACATCCGATGTGAAGTCTGAAATAGGCTGTACAGCTTCTTCAACTACATCACCTACCGCCTTTACTCCTTCGTAAACAGGCTTGACTATAGGCTCTACAGCATTTCCTATTGCTGTTCCTGTCGCAACAACAGCGTCTCCTGCTTTTTCAAGCCACTCAGGAGTTTCAATTTCCCCTATTTGATTTCCAATGTCTGAAAGCACATCACCTACAGTATCACCAACACCTGCGACAATCGCATCACCTGCATTTTTCTTAAAGGACTCTTCAACTGATTTTCCCTCAAGACCGTCTAGTGTTGTGTCTACGATTATTTTTTGTTGAACCTCTGATAGCTTGTCTAGGGGAATACCTATATCATCAAAGGTTTGTAAAACATCATCAAAAGCAATATCAGAAACTTCGTTTCCCGCCCATGTCTTTGCCGCCGTTTTGATTACGTCTTCAAGGTCTCCTCCTGATGTGGCTACTTTACCTCCCTGAATAACAGGCGCGATGGGAGGGTAAAGTATAGACGCTACATCAAGAACAATGCCTATGTTTTTTTCAAAAGTAGACTGTTCGCGGTATACAGGTGCTATATAGCTAAACGCGCCTACCTGTCCAACCGTACCGTTTTCTTCTACTAAATTACCCGAAGGTATACGATTAAAAGCCGTTCCTGTATTAAAGTGAACGTCTCCTCCTTTAAAGGCTTCAAACTCTAAGTTTACGGCAGGGTCTTCTTTAAAATAACTTGCCGCTTTATTTCCTAGTTCTTCTCTTTGCGCTCCAATCATGTAATCACCCATGACTGCTTCTTGTAAAGCCAATGCTTTATATTCTTCGTGCTTTAAATCAAAACCGTTTTCGCTTTCAAATTTATGATTAGCGGCAAGGTCATCATAATTCTGTATATCCTCTAACGTATCAAAATTAGGAGCACCTTTATCTATAAGTTTTTGTATGCTTTGTTTTTCTTCATCCGTTGTAGCGTTTTCAAGACTTTTTTGAAGGCTTTGTACATAATAGCTGTCTGCGCTGTCTTTAGCGTTTTGAAAATCCGCAGGACGTGAATAATCAATTGTTCCATCTGTACGTGCAAGTCTTTGTTCAGCAGGACTTAGCCCAGAATAAGCCTCTCCATAATCAAAATCATAAATTAAATTTTTATACTGTTCTTGCTCACCGATATAAATATTAATATCTTGAGGTCCTGATGTTTCTCCTGATACGAAGTCTTCTTTTATTTCATCGTAAAGACGTTCGTCTCCTTTAGCCTGATTATCTTCATCAAAGTAACTTGTAAGTTTTAGAGAATCGTCTACCACTTCGTTGTCAAAAACGGAAAGGTCGCCCCCTCCAGAACTAGCCATTCCCGTGCGCTGTTCATTAAAATAAATCTCTTCTCTTTCTTTTTGAGAAGGCGTTGTTGCCATTCTTTCAGCAACTCTAATTGCTTCTTGTCTCTTTTCTTCTTTTATTTTTTCTTTTTCTTTTGCAATAGCCGTTAACTGCTCAGGCGTTTTATACGCTTCAACATTTTCTCTAATACCCGCAGGGCTATAGTTAAGTGAGCCTTGAGCCGCTTCTTGTAACACTTTTAATTCAGCGGCTTTCCTAGCTTCTTCCGCGTCTTTAGCCGCTTGTTGTTCAGGAGTTAAGAAAAACATACTCATTATTTATTCCTCTCTACGCCTTTGGCTTTTTCTATGGTACGCATAGCACCTAAGCCAAGCATACCCATAAGTACTGGCATCATGGTAGCCATATCTAGTACAGGGATTTCAATGGTAGAATCGGCAAGAGCAAGCGTAAAATTTGCCATCGGGATAAGAATGTACTGACTCGCAAGTCCAATACAACAAGTCCAACCAACAGCAGGTCTCCACCCCGACACAAATAAGCTCTTATGTGCCGCTTCTGTCTTATTAACTTCAAGTTGCGCTTTCGCAAGCTCCTGCGCGTGCTTTTCAGCCATTGTCGAAAGTTCAAACGCGATAGCATTCTTCTTGTCTTTATCCTCTATGAATTTGTCAAGTAGTCCTGTTACTGGTCCGATTAGTTGCTGTAACATAGTTTACCTCTGTAAGGGACTTGAGTTAAGGTAGTCCATACCCTTCCACAAATCCTCGACTTCTTTAGTTAATGTCTTGAACTTTACTTCTGTATCGCCAATGTCATTGATAATAATCTCTGCTGTAGCAACCGTGGCTTTCATAGCTTCAATATCGTTAGATAGCTTAGAAACGTCTGTATTTAATTCTAAGAGCTTTTCTTGCTGACTTAGTAGTGTCTCTAGCCTTGTGCCTAAAGTGGCTAGATTCTCACGTATGGGGCTTATATCGGGTATCTGCTGTGCTTCCACTGCTTCCAGTCTGCTGTACAAACTAGAGGCTGTCCATACGCCACCGCCTATGGTGCTACCAATACCAAGTACAATAGCAATCCACACGCCTTTAAACGATGTGTCACCTATCTTGAGTTCTGTACTTTCTAAACTCATAGTTCAACACATCCTGTACCGTACATAAAGCATGAGTAGCCTAAATGAGTCGGTCCTGTTTGAAAGAACTCTGACTCGCTACCTGCGGCTAATACATCAGTCTCGCTTACATATAAGTCTAAACCTATATTGTCATTACCATTAAGGTATACAGCCGTTAGGTTACGTGTAGTGTTGTAACCCATAGACACCCACTGTGCGTTAGCATCGTAGAATATATTAGTCTGTTCCGCTGTAGTGTTAGCATTCTCAATTCCTTGCTCTAGGAATGCTACAGCTTCCTCTGAGTTAGCTACGGCTATGTAGGCTGACGCGTTGTTAGCGTGAGTCTCAATGTCATCCGTTGACTGGTTAAATGCGTCAACGTCTTTTTGTTCAATCTGTAGGACTTCTACGTTGTCCACTACAAATGTCTGCACTTCAGCTTCTTGGTCAGGAGTACTAGCTTCTTCTACTTTCTCCGCTACCTGTATTGCTGTGGACATATTTACAACAGCTTCAGTAAACGTATCAATAGCGTTGTCCATCAGTTCTAGCTCTTCTACAGCCTTGTTCTGTAATACAGCCTTAACGTCACCGTATGGCTGATAGTTAGTAGCAAAGTTAGTTAAGGCAGTGTTGTAGGCTTGTACCTGTGCTTCCTGTATGTGTGCTGTAGTAGACAAAGTGCCGTCAGATAAAGCGTCACCTTGATGTGCATACTCCATACCTGCGCCCACTAGGAGAATGCCAGTGTTAATCTGGTCAACTATAGAAGTGCTTGAGTCTAGTAGCGCGTCATATTCACTTGACTGAACTACGGAACTTAGCACTAACAGAGATAATAGTATCTTCTTCATCTGTGTCCTCTCCTCCTATGTTTAATACGTTATTGTACCAATCTTTAGTTTTCTTACTGTAGTCTGGTATGTAAGTCTCTGGTTGACGTTTCATGACTAACATAGCACGTTTACCTACAACTAGCTTACCGTTGTTTAATATGGGACAGGGTGTTCCTGATACGAACATTGCCTTCCATACTTCAGTGCTTTGACACATACGAGCTACTGCACTTACCTTCATACCTAAGTCAGCTAGTACCTTAGCGTCCCTACGTCTATTACATTCAGGGTCAACATCATAAGTACCGCTACTAAACCCTACGCCTACTGTCTGTAATGAACCACCTGTGCCCTTAAGGCAAGTGTCCATACCATTACTCATGTAACTAGGAGTGATTGCAGAACCTACTGGTATCTCGCTACTGCTTCCTGCTCCGTTATATGTATTACTTACCGAGTCATCTTGTGTATTGTTATTACTATTCGTAGTCGAGTCTTCACCATGATAAGTGTTAAGACTACCCTCTTGCGCGTTGTCTCCAAGTGCTACCCAAGACAACATCATTAATAGACAAAATAACTTTCTCACTTCTTATGTACAATCTTCTGTACTGTCTCTGATTCATAGATACGAATACCTAACCAGATAATAGTAAAGATACTAGCAACGGGAGGTAACCAAGCCGCTAGAGACATCACTCCTGTGGATGCCGCCAGTACGTCTACAGCTTCTTTTGCTTCGTTAGTCATGGTTATTTCCCTATGCGTTTTCTAAAGCTGTGACACGAGTTGTTAAGGCATCTATTGCTTCTTTCTGGTCTTGTATGGTTTTAAGCATAGGCACAATAAGTTTCTTATAATGTACACCTGCTAAATTATCTCCATTATAAAAAACTAACTCATCATTAATAGCCTCTACGTCTTCAGCAATTAGACCATATTCAAGTTCAGAGTTATATGTATCAGCGTATGCTTCTGTTTTAGTACCATCTTCGGCTCTGGTTGTTTCTAAGTCTCTATAGTTAAAAGAAACGGGGTCTAAGTTGTATACCCAAGATACATCTGTTAGGTCTGTAATGTTTGTTTTGCTTTCTCGTATAGAAGCTACATAACCGAGTTTGCCTGTGCTTTGAATATATAAATCACGAGTAGAGCCTGACACTGTATCATAGTAAACATCAGGAAAATATACTTCACCTGCGTCTTCAAAACGGGCAACTTCATTTCCATTAGCCCCGTTTCTTGTGTAAAAATACAAATTAGTATATGCCGCGCTTCCAGTAAAATATGTCGCTGATTTACACTGAATACTCCCTACGTCATCATACTGAATAGTACTACCTTGTCCTGCAAATTGTATTTTACCCATAATACCGCCCGTGCCTTGAACAGGCGTTGTGCTATCGAGTATCAGAGTCGGTACGCTTCTTGCAATAGTAAAATTTTCAGAGGAAGGATTGTTTACAAGCGCGAGGTCAACAACATTACTACTATTGTCTCCGATAAATATTTTCTTGTCAGCAATGTTTACAGCAAGTTCGCCCTGAGAAAGACTGCTAGGAGTAGCACTGGCTGTTGTACTGTTTTTAGTTTTAATTGTGGTTGTCATTTATATCACCAATTATACTTTAGTTAAAGAAGCAGACTCTAATGCTTCCTCTATTGAATCGTAGTAGCCGCTATGAAAAACAAATCCTTCTTCTTTTAAAGTTTCTACATCTGAATTTAAAAGATTGAAAGACGTAGACCAATACGTGTCAGTACCGTCTGTAGCTTCGACAGGAAAATAATCATCAAGATGAAAGCCTATGTATTTAGCATTGTCTCTTTCTTCGTTTAAGCGAGAGGTAGCGTTTGTTTTGTCACTTACTATTATATATTCCATACTATACTCCCACTTTGCCATCAACAATGATAGACATTTGTGATTCTTCTGTTGCAGTCAAAAGCCTTTCAACAAGAACTAATTGATATAAGCCACCCTTAAAGAAATTAGCAGGTGTGCTTGATATATCACTAGCGGCTATTTGTATGTCAGGGAGAGTTACGAAAAAAGAACTGCTCCCTAAATCACTAGTAGTACTATCTGAATGTCCTTGCGACCCTAAAGAAATAGTATTTGAATCCGCGCTAATATCAACCCCTGTAAACACGCTTGCTTTTATAGGAAACGAAAGAGCACCGCCCGCATCTGAAGTAACTGTGGTTGTGGTGGAAGACCCTCCTGCAAAATGTTTAAACTCGTTACTGTCTATGTATAAACGACTATTTGAGTTCGTAGCGACATTGCCGTTTTTTGTTATGTCAACAATACTTCTTTCCGTTGAACCATAATCAACAGCAACTCCCGCGATTAAACTAACTGAATCAACGAAATTACCATACGTATAGTCACCTGCTGAAGTGTCTAGTATACCGTATGCGTCAACAGACGCATCACCTTCAAAAGTTAAACAAAACACAGAACCTTCATTAGGCTGTGTTACATTGTACTTGTTTGTGGTTGTTTGGAAGGTTGTCCGAGAAGAGCCTACTTCAAGCTGAGGTGCTGATAATAAAAATTCTGAAGTTTCTCCACTAAAAGAAGTATAAGAACCAGAAGAGTCTAAACCAAAGAAAGCAATATTACTATTACCCATGTTTGATACTGTTGTTTTTAACAAATACCAACCGTTTCCTGCGTCTGTAACACTGCTTGAAGAATGATTAGCCGTTGTTCCTACTAAAGTAAATGTTCCTGCTGAAACATCAAAAAGTACTTGAAGTTGACCAAATAAGAACATTAAATCTGTTACAGGCTGTGTACCGTTGCCTGTAGGTTTAAAGTAAACACTTAAAGTATGACTTTCGTTATTGTCTGTATTTCGTGTACTAGCCAACCAAGAAAGAAATCCCCCTTCATCAGAAGCAGTCTTAAAAATTTTAAAACTATCTGCCGCTGTTTCAGGAGAAGTTGTACTGTCTGTAGTAGAACTGTTTTGGGATGCAAAATGAGTCCATCCTCTACCACCACCAGCACTAGACGGCGACTGTGTCAGCGTATTGCTGTCTGCAATCCTATTACGAAAACCTGATGTAGGATGTTTAGTGTATCTGGGATATGTTCCACCTGCTGACGAAAAAACTAAATTATTACTATTGCCTGATTTGTCATTAATACGTTTTACTAGTTGTGATGGAGTAGTAACTGCCGAAGTACCTCCCGTATCGGTAAACAATACTGAAGTGTCTGATATATCGTACCAGAAACCGTTTTCACCCGAACTAAATAAATTCAATATAGCAGGAACACCAGAGCCTCCCGAACCAGAGGTGTTTAGAGTTCCTAATTTGTTTATACCTAAGCCGTACATGGCTTACACCATTTCAGTGATGTATGCAGTACCGCCTGTACTTGCCGCTCTAAAAGAAATAGTATCGCCTGAATATACGTGTACATATTCAATAGCGTTCTGTGGTAAAAATACTGTAGAGGAACTAGCCGTTCCGTTGATTTCGTAGTACACAGCTTCTGTAGCTACGATACGTGCTACTCTAGCACTAGAAGATAAAGCGGAAGATGCTGTAGATGCACCTGTAGTTGCGGATACTGTAATTGTTGTTTCAGGACGTAGTACTTGAATTGGTTTTGAGTTTGCATCTACTGTTAATTTAGACATAATATTTTCCTATGTTAGGTATAGAAAGGCGTATAGCCCGTAAAAGATAAAAAAGGGGACTCCCGAAGGAATCCCCGTGTAACATTACGCATTAACCATTAGGTTAAACGCGGCATCGTCACGAAGTACAGCAGTGCCGTACAGAGTATCAGCAGTGTAAAGAGAACCTAAGTACTCTTGCTTATACTGAGTCTGTGAACGAACACCTTGTTGCTCTGCAAGAACCATAGCGTCCTTGTGGAATAACATAGCTTGTTTAATAGCCCCGCCTTCATCACTACTGCCCGCTGTGTTAGCATCGGCAGTTTCGATAACAGGACAGTTAGAAGAAACAAAGATGTCGATACCATACAAGTTACCGATTTGACCATTGTTTACAACTTTACCATCTACGAAGTCACTAGAAGAGTAACGGTCGATACCCATGATAGCGTTACGGATTGATGGTGGTACTACTAGACAACGATTGTCCATAGGTACGTCAGCATCATCCATTTTTTGAATTAACGCACGGAAACCTTCATCGGTAAATACGTCAGTAGGCAGAATGGTGTCATCCGTGTACTGAGTTAAACCAGTAGTTGCGTCAATGTAGTAAGAACCATCGCCTTCATAAGCGGCATTGTTAGTACCGAAAGATGCACCTAGAGCAAACAAGTCAGTATCTACTTGTTTAGCTAGAGCGTAACCTGCGTCACCAGTGTAGAACTGACGAAGTGAAGACAACGCTTGTGCTTCAGTAATATCTTCGATTAGACGTGAGTACTCGAAGTGCTTGTCTAGTGTGACTGTTACTTCTGTCTCAGTAGCCGCTTGTAAAGTTACTTGAGTGCTTGCCGCTTTAGCAGTGGCAACTCCACGGGTAGGCGCAGGAATGTGAATAGTATCACCTTTCTTACCCGTCATGGACATTTTTTTAACTAGCGGTGCTAGTACTAGATTAGATTGATATGCCGCAACAACCTCGTCACTCCAGATTTCTGGGATAAAAGTTTGTGCAGTTCCGTCAGCTACGCCTGAGCCTGTTACATGATTTGTTCCTAAACCCATTTTAATTTCTCCAAAATAATAATATTAGTTTCGTACCCTCCCGTCTTTATACGCTTGCATAATCTCATCTGATAGTGCTTGGTATCTGTCTGGGTCAGTACGCATTAGTTTAATAATGTCTGCGCGTCTGTAGACCTTCTTGGCTCTCTGTTCACCACTACCACGGGCATTACCTGTAGATGCGGATTTAACAGATTGCTTTCGTTGTTGTTTCTCATTAGCGGCAGTTTGAGTGACAACCTGTTGACGTTCTTTCCATAGGGAAAATAGTTCGTCAGCGGCATCTACGTCATACTGTTGGTCTGCCTGTGCAAAGAGCCGTGTCCTAATCTTCGAAGCCTTAATCCAATCAGCGAACTTAGCGTCCTGCAAGATTCCCTGCATCTCAGGGTGTTTGGTTTGCAGTGTAGCCATAGCCGTTGACTGTCGGTATTGGTTGCTGATGTTCTCAGCTTCCTTAATCTTCGGGTGATTATTAATTGCTCTTTCGACTGCCTTGTCGGGGTCAGAGAAAAAATCTACTTCTTCGTCAGCATTTGTTGCTTGTGTTTCAGTGTCGGTGAGTTGTGTCTGAATGTAGTCATCAACAACTTTGCGTAAGTCACCCACTTCAGAACTTTGTTTACCTAAGAGTTTTTCAGCCTCTTGGTGCATCCTTACTATCTCGGCTGTGCTCTTTCCTTGATACTTCTCAGGTACGTCTGCTTCAGGTTCTTCAAGAGTTGCCTCAACTTGAGGTTCTTGTTCTAGCGTTGTGTCAATGTCGTTCTCTTCTACGTCTTCTGGACGCTCATCTATTAGTCGTGCCATTATTAAACTCCGTGATTTATATCATTATGGAGGTGTATTAAATGTAAGGGTTCTATGGTCAAGAGTTGACCTTACGTTATAGTGTTACGCCTTGTTTTCGTTCGTGCTTTACTTGTGACTCTCTTTGTTTAGACCATCTACGGACTTCCTTCCAAGAGTTCTTTTCACGGTTAACTTTTACAGGTGTAACAATTTTTCTAGCCATTAGTTCACAATCAGGACAATCAACTTCTTCTACGTCCGAGGCTCTAAGAAACTCGTTGACGTGTCCGTTGTCGCATTGGAAGTCATACATTCGTCTCATGACTCTATCTCTTGCTCTTCTTGTTGTTCTTTGGCTGATTCTATCTGTGCTTCTAAATTTAGTATATTAGCCATGACTACAAGTTGTCCCTTACGAAAGTTAAGGTCTTTGTCGTCTTTACAGGCTTCTACGGAGTTGACCTGCTCTGCACTTCCTTTGATGTCTTCTAATAAGTTCTTCCAACCGTCTAAACGGAACATCTCTTCAAAGGAACGATAGTACTTCTCAAGTTCTACATCAGTCATCTACTGTTTCTCCTTAATGGACAGCATTAATTAATAATTTAAATAACATACTTAATGTATATTATAGTAATATTATACCATAGTTTACTAAGAAAGTCAAGCTATTTCTTAGGTTTTTTCTTAGGTTTCTTCTTTGGTGGTCTTCCAACCGTACTTCCGTATGTTCCTGTACCTCTAGGCATAGTTATCTCCTCGTTACCATTTAACTTTATCAGCCCAATAAGCCGCAGACATCTTACCCTTAGCAATGTTCTTAGCGTGTCTAGACTTAAAGGACTTGCGTTTAGCTTTCATCTTAGCGGACTCACCTGCTTTAGGTTTGCCCGCTGTGCTTGCACCCTGCTCACCAAAGCGTATGGTCTTAATCTTGTCACCTTCCTTAGCCACTACCACATGAGACTTCTTGGCATGACTAGGTGTACGCTTTGGTTTGTTAAAGCCAGAGACTCCTGCCCTAGCTAGTCTTGGGTCTTTTTTTACTGGCATTAGATTTCTCCTTGCGGGATTCCTTGAGGACGCGGAGGTCTGCTTCCAATGCCGCTAACTTCTGGTCTTGGCTCTGGAATGCCTTGTTCACCTGCTCCAATGCCTCGTTGAATTGACGAGTTGTTATCATTTGCTTTTCCTTGTTGGGTTTCTTTAACAGCTACTTCACGTTCCTTTAGTAACTGCTCTGATATTTTAAGACGCTTCTGGAACTCTTTGTCGTCCGCATCGCCTGACTTAAGGTTAGCCGTAACAGCCTTGATACGGTCAATCTCAAGCTCCTGTGGTACAACACTAGCCTCTGCCGCAAGTTTCTGCGCTCTAGCCTGTGACTCAAACGCTTGACCTTGTAGTGCCGCAGTCTGTGACTTCTGGAACTCCATTTGTGCTTGTTGCATAGCTTGTTGTGCTTGCTGTGCTTCTGGGTTAGGCTGATTAGCTTGTTGCAACGAAGAGATAAGTTCTTCACGGTTAGACAAGTTCATGTTATCAATGATTGACATAATCAACTGTGAGTACATTGGGTTGTCTTGTTGCATAGTCTGTAGTAACTGTACAAGCTGTGTAACCTCATACTCACGAGCAATGATACCTAGACTGCTAGAAGTATGGAACTTGTAGTCCGCTACAGGATAACGCTCAGGGTTAAACTGCATATAACGGTGTGCGGCTTTAGTTACGAATGGAATAAGGAATGATTCTTGGAAGTTAATCAATGTACGCTTATGACGCTTGATGATAGCACCGAGGCTCATAGAGATGCCTGAAGCTGTAGACTGACCGTTGATAGAGCCAGAGATACCCGCAGAGTCAATAGCACCTGTGGCTGTCTGTACCATCTTTTGTAGTTCAGCGGCTTGTCCGAAGGTAACTTGACTAACATTACCAAAGTTTAATGGCTGTAGGACTTCAGAAGGGTTGCCGTTGGTTAGGATAGTCTTACCTGCACGTACCTCTGCTTTAGCACCTCTAGGCATACGTGTAGCATCAATAGCCATCATTGGGTGGATAGTAAGTGCTAAGGCATCAATTCTAGCGCGTAGTTCTGCGTCTAACGCCTTTTGAGAGTTATACCCTTTCTCACATACTCCTCGACCCCAGAAACGGCTAGGAACGACATCCCATGGGAATGCAACGACTGGTCTGTCGCCCATCATGTACGGGTTCTCTTCAGCCTTAAGTAAAGTACCGTCATTAGCAATAACAACGATAGCCTCTACGTAGTATGAATCACTCTCTTCATTAGCGACTAGTTCTTCTACTTCTGCGTCTTCTTCTAATTCTTCTTGTGCCGCTTTTAATAAATGACGAGGTACTAAACCATAGTACTTAGTTAGACGTACTTTATCATCTTCAAATACTGCTAAGTCTTTATCTGGTTCAATGTCAAAGTCTGATGGTGCGTCACCTACGTATACGTCACGATAGACTCCCGATTCCTGTAGTTGCTCTACAGAGTGCATGGGGACAAACTCATCTACTGCACAACCCAATGCTTCCTCAATGGAAGTAGCTAGTGGGTCAATAAGGAAGTTCTGAGGCATTACTGGTCGTAACTTTACGCAAGTCTTATCTACGATGTTGACACCAACTGCTGTTAAGTCTCCGCCCATTACAGGTTGTGTTGCAGGTTGAAACTCTTTCTCTTCTTCTAATACTACTTCAGCAATACCTGTACCGAATACTGCCGCGTTGATAAGGCACTCAGCTACGCTCTTACGGACTTTATTCTTTTTAAAGTCTTTGTACAGGACTTCACGTAACATCGCTATATCACGCTTCTCGTTGTCCGTTACGTCATCCTCAATGTCAAACCACTTGCCACGACCAAAGGTAGCTTCCTCTAGTTCCGCAACGGATGACTCAACTGCTTGCTGTAGCGCAGGGGAGATAATACGTGAGCGTTCCGAATCTCTAGTCTTGTCCTCTGCCGCCCACTGACCACGCCATAGGCGATAGTACTCATCAAACTTCTGTGAGTAGTTGGATTCGTAGTGATTACGCCAACCTTGACATTTATCAATGACCCAATCCTCTAGGCTTTGCTCGAGTGTAAATTCTTCCTTATCTTCTAGTAACATATTAGTACCCTGCGTAAGTATCTAAAAATTCAAATTCTTCTTCCACATAGTCCGAGGTGTAGGCTATGTTAGCCAACTGGTCTATGTAAGCGAGTGAGTCAATCAAGTCATCATGTACGTGGTGATTAGGGAATTGGAATAGTTCATCTAGGAACTCTGTATTCCAAGCACCTTTGTTAAGTGTAATCTTACCGTGTTCAAACCTGCCTTGCAAAGCCCACACGATTCTATCTATCTTCTTTTTGTTACCGTGAGTCAGTTCCTCAATACGGAAGAACCTATCATTAGCCTTCATTAAGTCTGAGATGTATGGAAGTACGGCGTTCTTTAACGCTCCTTTCTCAATCCCGACAGATACTGGACGATAGTCTCGTACAGCTTCAAAGATTTTACGTGCAGTTTCTTCCACACCCCAACGACCATGAATGATGTCAGCAACGTACCAACCTTCTTCATTTGCTTTAACAACCGAGATAGCCGTTTGGTCAAGTCGTTTAGTTTTAGTTGTAACTTTTGCCACATCAGCAAACCCCGCCAAATCGACAGCAATATAATACTGACCACTAGTGGGTTCTTCTTCAGAAAATTTAACATAGTCTTCTTTAAATAATTCACTGCCCTGCGCCTCGAATGATGCCATGAACTCCTGACGGAAACTAAATGCAGACATAGACTTCTTAGCCGCTTCAATCTCTTCAGGGTCTAGTAGTGGATTATCGTAGCTTGTAAAGTGATAGCCTACAAAGGTCTCGTCCTCTGCTACACAAGCATAGTTATATAAGTCATAGAAGTGATTACGTCCCATTGGCGTACCAATGAACAGTGCATCTCCCTTCTGGTCAGCTAGTGCAGGTCTAAGGATTTGCTCCCAGACCTCTGGCTTCATATCCGCATACTCATCCATAACAAGGAACTTAAGACTGACACCACGCATGGTTTCTGGTCTATCTGCACCCTTGAGTGCTATGGTTGCCCCGTTGACTAGCTTTATTTGTAAGTTATTAACGTGACTAGAGGCTATGACGGGATTACCTATCTCCATCAATACCTGCCACATAATGTCCCTAGCCTGACCCTGTGTGGGTGCAACGTAGAAGACATGACCCTTATCAGACTGTAAAGCCCTGATGATTAACATCCATGCGGCTAGACGGGACTTGCCTGTACGTCTACCTGCGGCTATGACCTTGAATCTAGTTGTGTCCTCAAAGACTTCCTGTTGCCACGGCAGTAACGAAACATTAAGTTCCGTCACTTAGTAAGTCCACATTACATAAGGGGTTGTATCGTCAGGACTGCGGATATCAACATGGACGAAGCCACGAGCAACTCCCACGCCTGTGAATCCAAGCGCGATAGCCTTCTCAACGATACGAAACCGTTGGTAGCCGTTAGTGACTTTAATATCCGCGGCAATGCCTTGTGCATGAGTTCCTGTTCCTGCTTTTGCTTTCTTAGCTTCAATTGGGTGTGTTTTATCTCTATATCCTGACGTAATTACAAAGGGAAAACCACAGGCTTCTCTTAGCTTATCTAGCTTCTCAATGAACTCTTCTTTAATTTCGTTGTTGCCTGTGTACTGACAAGCAAACTCATCTCTATCAAAGTACTTAGCCATCTATGATTTCCCCATCGTCTATGACATCCTCTGCATTACCTGACACCACTGTAGTCTCTCCTCCAACCCCAGTAATGTTTATCTGTATCGCTGACTTACCCGCGCCCTTGATGACATCATTCTCAAATACAGCTGTGGGTAATATCCTGTCCATGACTAACTTCCATGCCGCGGCTTGATTCTTATGGTCATCGTTAAGTGCCGCATCGAATATCGAGTCTAGGACTTTACGAGACTTAGGGGATGACAACATCCTGCCCTTGTACTCGTTAATGATAGCCGCATCACCCTTCGGGCGACCCCTTGACAAACCAGTAGTGCCTTTTTTTCTTGACACCATGTCTGACTTCTTAGGTCTGCCCCTTCTCCTTTTCGGAGTAGCTGTATCATTGTCCATTGTATTCTCCTTAAGTTATCTTAAGTATACTTAGGGACGCGTTTAGTATTTAACTTTAATGATTATTCTTTAATGTAAAATATCTAAGACTACTTAAGTACGCTTAAGGCTTTAAATTAATCTATACTATAAGTATATTATAGCATATTTATAACTAAATGTCAAGTACTTTATTAGCTTATTTAGACCCGCGAGCCAACTTTTTAGTTCCATAACTAATAGTAATTAAATTGTCCCTTTATATGAATATTTGTCATACTTAAGTATACATAAGAATACATAAGGAAAACAAATACTTAGGGGATAAACTTAGGTTAATTCTTTTTATTGAATATTGGCTTTTTTAGTATACAGGCGGGTACACCTATGATTAACTCAGGTCAGCCCGCCCCCCCGTCCCCCTCAAGCATATCCAAATGGAATACTCAAGGACTATGGGTGACTGGGACACCTGAGATAGTCACAAGGAAACTTGACAGTACAGGTGTGAGTGTGCTTGAGGATACCTACAGACCATACCTGAGAAAAACACTTGACAACCAATCCACTGTGTGATACTCGCGCGTGCGTACGTGTAATAAAGGAAGGGACAAGGTCATTACCTGTGTGCATATAGTTAATTGAGGTCATGCATATAAATCATTGTACAACATAGCAAACTTCTATATAATGAACCCATCAGCGCAAAGAACAGCGCATTAACTAAAACGCACCAAAACAGGGCAAAGACTATGACTAAACGAGACTTATACAACCAGTTGAAGCAGGAGCAATACAAGATGGATATGGAAGCTATCAGGTGGCGTATGTGGGCGGTAAAGACATACTGCGAGCAGAGCAGAGAAGAGTTCAACGCCATTGCAGAACGTGACGAAAACGAAGCGATGGGCGTATACAAGGCGCAAATGGCTCTACTGCCTAAATACAGAGGCAAACTAAACGAGGAATCGTCTAGACTGCTGAACAAATATCTAGATATGAAACACGAACTCGAAGCTCTACAGAAACAAAAACTACAGAAGGAGGTGGCATAATGAAATACTGGCAAACGATAGACCCGACAACGGGAGAGGAAATCCGCATTGAGTGGAACGAGGGCGCGACCTTCAATCTACAAACGGCAATAGGCGGACAATGGGTAGATTATCACTGCTTCACCTGTTACAATATAGAGACAGAACAAGATGCGTTAGAATGCGCCCTTGAGGTTGTCGAACTAGAAGCACAAAAAGACTTGGAGGAGATAGCATGAGACAGATAGAGAAGGACATAGTTGGAGCATTCATTCGCGGAGAAGATGCGCGCAAAGACAACACAGAGAGCGCAGGAGGTACGTTGTATCTACACGGCAACGCCATTGCAAAACACTATGACGGGATAATTTTAGTATCGAACGCGGGTTGGGAAACACGTACCACGCAGAGCAGACTTAATGCCGTGCTACAACTGGCGGGTAAAGAGGCGCGAGTTTATACCAAGGACTGGTCAATGCATATTGAGCGCAACGGTAACAAGGAGGCAATGTCTAGCAGTTGGTACGCTGTAAAATAATTAGTTGCAATCTGGTTGGGTATTCTGTAGAGTACCCTTCTAAATTGAAATTAAACAAGCCCACGGAGGCATTGAGCATGAGAAAATTTGACAA
>Ga0208643_1000277_pt1 | contig 34477 bp, 69 predicted proteins | sample VirMetDEL_Nov_12_FD_184516 | JGI IMG/M metagenome (GOLD analysis project Ga0208643, IMG submission 184516) | Aqueous microbial communities from the Delaware River and Bay under freshwater to marine salinity gradient to study organic matter... | ecosystem: Environmental > Aquatic > Marine >...
TAAAGGAAAACTATATACTGTACAGGTAAAAACTGGTGTAGGTCAAAAAGAAGATTTCATTAAAAGATATTTGAATGGTAGTTATAAATCAGTGGATATATTAATGTATTTAGATAAAGGAAATGTAATACCTATTAACTTAAAAAAATTAAAAAAATGAGTACTCTACCTGATGTATTAAAGAAACAAATAGACGATATTGTCGACGGACTCAAGTTCCAAGAGTTAGAAGATAGAACCCTACCGGGTTTTGTCTATGATACTGCGGTATTACATAAAAATGGTAGACCTTACTTTATAATTGTTAGAAATATAATGGACTTTATTGATTTAAAAGTATTTCCATCAGTTTCTAATCTTATTCTTTATGGTTATGAACAATCACCTGAAATGCAGGAGTACCTAGAAAACAGTATAAAAGAAAAAATGGGTATAGAGTTTGACATGTCATATGTATTGAATAGAAAAGAAGAAAAGAAGTACTTAAATATACTTACACCACTTCTTCAAGGAGGAATGACTTCATCCAATCAATAATCTTTTTAGGTTTATAATCTATACCTTTATTTTTATAGTATTTTATCAACTTATCACAGTTTAAGTGATATTTTCTATCATGACCTAATCGGTCATCAACGAATTTATACTCAACAGACTTACCTATAATCTCTGATATCTTTTCAATTAAGACTATATTATAATAAGTTTCTTCAGTACCTATATTATATATTTCATTAATCACCTCGTCATCCATCATTAAGTCAAAAATTACATTTACATTATCTTTGACGTACATCCACTCTCTCATTTGTTTTCCATCTCCATATACTGGAACAACTTCATCATTAGTTATTGAATGAAATATCTTCGGTAAGAACTTTTCTTTGTTTTGATTTTCACCGTAATTATTGCAGGTACGTGTTAATAGATATGGTAACCCATATGTTCTATGTGCGGATAATACAATCATATCAGAAGACGCTTTTGATGATGAATAATATGAGCTTGGGGAGAGATTATATTTTTCATCAGACTTTTTTAATGATTCTACAGGTGAACTCCACATATCACCGTAAACCTCATCAGTGGATATATGTATAAATTTCTTAAGATGTTTATTTTGTCTAGCACATTCTACTAAGTTATATGTACCAATAATGTTTGTGTTCATAAACGGTAACCCATTTGATATTGAGTTATCAACATGACTTTCAGCTGCGAAATGTACGATATAATCATAATCACCTAAATCTTCAGGTGTTACTTCACATATATCTTTTTTAATTAATTTAGTTGGTTTTTTTATATTATTAGGGTCGGCGGCATAAGTTATACTGTCTACTATTACTACCTCTGCAGTTGGTAAATACTCATTTAAAAGGTTAACAAAATTAGAACCTATAAAACCAAATCCTCCAGTAACAATTATTCTCATATCTTTTTTTTTAAAAATTAGGTTATTAAAGTAAAATGTGTATATTTGTGATATGAAAAAAAACAAAATCTCATTTAATATTTTTGACAATATAATTCACAATGAGCCGATGCTTTGGCAATCCCTTGAATGTGATATTGAACATAATCTTTTCTTCTTGAGTCACTTGAACAATTACATCAACAATTATCCGATTCATGAGTTGATGATGGTTGACATTCCTGAGGAGTACGATTATCTATTCGACCAATGTTCTACTGAAGAACTTACACAAGTTCGTGACGAATTACTTGTTTATATGAATTAATTTTCGTATATTTGTTATATGAAAAACGTATCTATTATACATCCTGAATTTGGTCAATTATTGAATCAAGAATTCGATAACGAACTTAACCAACACAAGATATATTTAAATGCCATCCATTCGGCACTGGCTTTGAAAAATCCACTTTCGATGTTTAACGGTGTTGACAATTTAATTCACATCCCTTATAATATTCTTAAGGAATGTGTGATTGTAGGAAACACATCTTCTATGACTCTCGGAGAGTATGCGGCTACAAAAATTAAAGAGGGGGTTAAGTAGTCTTGTCTTTGACAAGTGGTGGAGCACGACATCCAAGTCGTCCTTACAGGTGGAGAGGGAACTCTCCACCTTTTTTAGTATTGTGATATTTATGTATATGTTAGATACTAGTAGATTTGAGTTTATAGAAAAATTATTAAATACACCTGATATAAAAAGTATTTTAGGTAAACTTGATGATTCTGGAAAATGGAATCAGCACGGTAGAGGTGAAAATGTTGTTAATCGTTTTGAATTTGAATTTAGTGAAATCGATGAAGACGAAAGGGAAGAATTAGTTAAAAGTGGATTTAAAGAAATTAAATACAAATTTAATGTTATTATGTACCTAAATACTGATAAATCTTATATTGATTGTGATGGTTTGTGGTATGATTACAATGTAGACCCAGCGTGGTGGGAAGCTGACGTAATCCCAAAAAAAATACTTAAACTTTTAGGGCTTGAGTATAACATGGAAAGTAGAATTTACAGAGTGAATGTTATAGTCAAAAGTAGAGACGGTGAGCATATTTATTGTGAGGAATACAAATAAGGGTATATTTATAAAATATAAAACAAACACAAATGAGTAACATTGTAATTACAGAAGAGCAGCTTAAAAAACTTAAAAAGAACTTAAAGGAAAATAAAGATGGTTCATACATGGCTAAACAACAAATGTTTACCATAGCGACTTTAGCTTATAAAATGTGGGAAATGATGGAAGACGGTGAACAGTTAGAGGATTGGATGGAGTCTAAAATTGCTCAGTCAGAACAATCTATAGTTGCCGTTGTTAAGGCTTTTATGTACGATGAGATGGAAGGTGAGGTAGGTGGAATGGATAAATTAGATTTTAATGATTTAGTTATAGGTAACTAAATCAATTATAAACTTGAAAAATTAAAACCTTTTCCTTATGTTTAGGGGAAAGGTTTTTTTATACCCTAAAAATTAATAATACAATTATGATTGAGCTAAAATTTGACACATTAAATCATTCGTTAGAATATACGTATGACCACATTACTCGTACATTTGAAAATGTAATGACTATAAAAACTCACGACAATTATTACGAAGTTCTACAAAAACAAAATATAACAGAAAAAAACGCTCCTTTACTAAGGGTTCCGATTAGTAATACTATTTTGGAATTTAACCATGAATAAATTTTAACATATATTATTATGGATGAAATAGAATTTGATGAGGAAGACGCTTTGGATAGAGTGTTAAATAACGCGATTAATGAATTGCAAACAGTTAGGATGAGATTTGCCAATGAAGGTGATTACGTTTTGGTTAGAGAATTTAGTTTGAAATATTTCGAATCAATCAAAGAATATGATTATGAAATATATGGAAAATATCGAGGTGAGTACGTTATGATTAATAAAGAAGATTTTAATAATACTATCCTATGAATAGTTTAGACAGACAATATCAAGAACTATTAAAAACCATTTTAAATTATGGTGTGAACAAAAAAGATAGGACAGGTACCGGCACTAAATCCATTTTTGCTTACACTATTCGTCATAGTATGAAAGACGGATTCCCTCTATTAACCACTAAGAAGATGGCGATTAAATCACTAATGACTGAATTAAAATGGTTTTTAAAGGGCGATACGAACATTCGTTACTTGGTTGAAAACAATTGTAAAATATGGAATGGAGATGCATACAAAAACTATAAAATAAAAAATGTATTCGCAACCGATGTCGACTATATCCCAATGGATGAATTCATTGAGAAGATTAAAACTGATAACGAGTTCGCTGAGATGTATGGGGAGTTGGGTCCAGTGTATGGTAAACAATGGAAAAAATGGGATAAATACGACCACCAACTCACAGATAAAGAAGGGTTTCCAAATGTTAAATCATCTGTTGACCAAATAAAAAATCTAATTGAACAGTTAAAAGACAATCCTGACTCAAGAAGGTTAATGGTTAGTGCTTGGAACCCTGGCGATATTGATAAGATGGTATTACCTCCATGTCATTACGGTTTTCAGGTTTACACAAGGGAATTAAATTTGGATGAGCGTATTGATATACATAATGAAAATGTAAACCCTATGAGTCGTTCGAGTGATTACTTCCACGAACACATGGACATGTACGGTATTCCAAGACGTGAGATTTCACTCATGTGGAACCAAAGGAGTGTAGACACCTTTTTAGGTTTACCTTTCAATATTGCGTCTTATGCGATGTTGTTAACAATAATTGCGGACGAAGTTAATATGGTTCCTGGTGATTTGATTGGTAACTTAGGTGATGTTCATTTGTATAATAATCATATAGAACAAGCTAAAGAGCAGATTAAAAGAAGACCTTTTAAATTACCTAAAATTCATTTAATTCAACAAGATGTTTTAAATGGTGAGTTTGATTATAAAATTAATAACTACGAGTCTCACCCAACAATTAAGGCTCCACTAAGCAATTAATAATCAAATTTATGGAGTAACTCCTCAGCGGTTTCCTCGGTATTCATATTGAAATAAAGAGTGAGTCTATCTTTTCCTCCTGCGGATTCAAAAGTAAATTGACCTTGTGAACCTTCATTGATTTCCCAACCAGGATAATCTTCTAACATTTGGTACATAGTTTCCATAATAGATGGTGGTACAGGATAAACATCAGTTTTTCTTGTCTCACCTGTATCATGAATCCATCCTGAGTCTCCACCACCCTCAAACTGAACTTCTAATTCAAAATCTCCTTCTTCCCTTAGTTTTTTAAAGAAATTTGAAAACTCTTCATCATTCATCTCTTCAGCGTATAATTCAGTCATCTCAGTCTCTTCAGCACTATAATAACTATAATTACCTAATATAGATACTTGTTTGTTTTCTGAATCTATCACGAATTCGTAGTTATATATTTCTTGTTCACCATTTTCACTAAGTCTAGGTAAATCATCACTACTATCTAAAGATTCCATTAAGTTTTCAATAAACCTACCTATTGGAATTGGTGAACTAACCCTTTGACCATTACACATAAACCTTTCATCACGGACATTCAAGTCATAACCATCCACGTCAATTATAACTTTTTTACATTTATTAAGTTCTAAGAACTTCTGAAATATGTTTAATACTATTTTTAATTCGTTTTGTTCTTTCATATCAATAAATATTAGTCATCGAACTTTAAGTTTATACTACGTGTCATCCACATAGGTTTTTCTTTTTTATTTAGTGCATCAATCCAATCCTTAGCTGAAGGAATAGTGTTTCCACAGTCTTCTTTAACGTGTTGTTCTCCCACATATCGAGTATAAACGACTTTTTCGTCTGAGTTGGTAAATGACTCACCAAAGACCTTTTCACACTCAAATATACCCTCTGAATGGTGTCTAAACGCTCTGTGGTAACTGTGCGCTATCCATGATTTAGTCTCGTCGAACCAGTTGTGAATATCAATATAGTCTTCTACCTTTCCTCCAAACTTTTTTACTGAAGATTTTGCGTGTAATAAAGGATGTGACATACTTGATTAATCGTTTATAAATATTATAATTAAGTGTTAATGAAAAGAAATGATTAAATATACAGATATCATAGTAGATTTACAGGCGGGTGACACAGGAAAAGGAAAAGTGGCACACGCTTTAGCGTCGACAAAAGATGAGTACACACACGTAATTAGATATAACGGAGGTGGGAATGCGGGTCACACCATATACCATGATGGGAATAAGTTCGTAACCCATTATATACCTGTAGGTGTTATATATGGTATTAAATCTATAATTGGGCCAGGTTGTATAGTCAACCCATCAAAACTTGAAGAGGAAATAAGAACCTTAGAAAAAGGAGGATTCAAAGTTAGGGAAAACTTACTAATAGATAAGAGAGTTCACATTACAAAAGATGAGTACGTAGAGGAAGATACCAAAGACACAAAGATAGGTACCACCAAAACAGGTAATGGACCTACATATCGTGAAAAGTATAATAGAACAGGACTACGTGCTGAAGATTGTGAAGAAGTATTTGATTACGTAGTTGATATGTATGATGAACTTCACGGAGAAGATGAGGTTAAGATATTATTTGAAGGTGCACAGGGATTTGAGTTGGATATAGATTGGGGAGACTATCCATATGTAACTTCATCTCACTGCACAGTCGCGGGAGCTTTACAAAACGGAGTACCTTATCAGACGGTTAGAGATGTTTATGGAATTGCAAAGGCGTATAGGACCTACGTTGGTAATAAAAAATTTGAAGAACCATCAAGAACATTTGATTTAATTAGACAAGTGGGGAATGAATTTGGTGCAACCACAGGTCGACCAAGACAAATCGGGTGGTTAGATTTAGATGATTTGAAAAAGGGGATTAAGATTAACGGAGTAAATAAACTAATTATAAATAAGATTGACGTAATAGAAAAAGTAAAGATGTTCAAGCTAAAGGAAAATGGAAACCTACTAACCTTCAATGATAAAAGGTTATTTAAAGGTTTCATCATACAATATTTAGTCAGTAACTGTCCCACACTTAAAGAAGTGACCTTTAGTGAGTCACCTTACGAAATATAAATGTGTAAAAATTGGAATAAATGAAATTTCACAACGCAAAAAGACTTACTAAAGAAGGTGAGCAAAAAGTAGCACTCGTAGATATTGACGAGACCATTTGTTATTACGAAGATAATAACAATCGTAGATATGACTTATCAATACCCATTGAAGAGAATATTGATAAGATAAATAAATTATATGATGAAGGTTGGAAAATAGTTTATTGGACTGCTAGAGGTTCAGTATCTAAAAAGGACTATACTGACTACACATGGGACCAGTTAACAGGTTGGGGATGTAGATTTCACGATTTAATTACAGGAATGGGACCAAATCCTAAACCACATTTTGACTTGGTTATAGATGATAAAGCCAAAAGAATAGAAGAGATATGAAAGCGATAGTTGCGGTAAATAATTTAGGGTTTATTGGTCTTAATGATAAACTACTTTGGTATAATAAAGAGGATTTACTACACTTTAAAAAGCTTACAGAACATTCATCTCTTTTAGTTGGATACAGAACCGCACAAGCTCTTCCACCACTAAGAAACAGAACATTAATAGTCGTGGATAGGATAGAACATTCAACAGGTCATTACTACGATGTAGACTGGTGTATTGGTGGAAAGAAAACCTATGAAAAATTCTGTGACTCTTTTACTGAATTACATATATCACACATAGATAATAATGAAATGGGAAACGTTACATTTCCAGATTTAAGTAAACTAAATCCGAAGTGTAAAATTTTTAACTATCACTTTTAAAAATTAAAACCAAAATTAATATTGAACCTTCTATTTCTTACAAAATAAATAGAAGTACCAATACACATTTTTTCATAGTCAAATTTTAATCCGTAAATTAAGTTAAAATTAGTTTCGTCTTTATCGTTAATTGAATATTCACCATTATCAGATAGTAAAAAGTATTCATCATAATAAACTAAGTCTCGGTCACGACCATAGATACTGATACCAGCATACTGAGAAATATTCTTATATAACTCACCACCCACACCTATACCAAAAGAGGAATAACTTTCAAACTCGTCAACTTTTTCATCTCCCCATGACATAACCTCCTCGAATGTGATGTTATCGTAATGTTCATATGGGTTATCTGAAGACGATTCATAAGACAAATAAATAAAAGTCTCACCACCCAAAGTCAAAAATAATCCAGAAGATGGGGATAATAGTTCTCTACCCGCACCCACGGTAAATCCTAAACTCACGTTAAGTGGTTTTCGATTATTATCAACTTGATTGTTTGAGTTACGTCTATTAAAAATACCGTTATCGTTTCCTCTTACTCGTGTGGGATAATATGGTCGATAAGGAGTATATTGGTTATAAGGATTATAAGGGTTGTAAAAATTATTCTGAGGTACAAATACAGGAGTCGATGACTCTGTAATTGTAGTTGTAGTGGATGGACGATTATTACGCTCACTACGTTTTTTTATTTTTTCATCCCTTTCACTCTGACTTAATACCAAAAGAGGTAAAAACAATAATAGTAATGTAATATGTAATCTAATCATCTGAGTTAAATAATCCAACAATAAAATAATAAGTAAAAATTAAAATCATGAACGGCCAAAAAGTAATCAACGAAAATCTCTCATATTTGTTTACCTCTTGTTGAGTATAACGAATCATACTCTCCATAATAAAACCTATTATTGTACCTATCAATAAATATACCAAAATTATTTGCACGTAACTACGAATTAAACATATCTTATAAATATTTATCATATATCATTTATATATGAAATCAAAAAACAACAAAGGACTAATTAAGGTCATTCTATCTGAAAGGAACGAAGACTCAATATACAGTATAGACTTTTTTGAGAACTATTTCAATGAAGACTGTGGTAAATATTTGAGATACTTAGTAAGTAGTAAAACGGTTGATAACTTAGATACTTTATATAATATGGCATATGATATGGGATGCTCTAGAGGTTATGTTCTACGATTAATGTATGAAAAAAATCCTGAAAATGTAAAAAACAGATTAATTAGTGAAATAACGTATGATTACATAGATGGTATGATATACCTAAATAAGTCGGATATTCAAAATATGTTAACCCCTGATTGGTTATCGTCTGTTTTATTCGATGGTGGTGAGTTTTATGAGACGTTTAATACAGATTATTTAGAATTGGATGAATTTTTAACAGAAAAAGAAAGAAAAATATTAGAAGATAATCCTGATTTAAAAGACGAAGCTAAAACATTACTAATATGGGCTCAAAATCAAGAACTCAATGACAGGTTATTAAATATAATTATGGGGTCAATAAAAGACCATTTTGAAGTTGATAAAATATTTTTTGATGAAGATACTAAAGGTGACCCATTAATTAAATTTGAGGGGGAAAAATATATTGAAAGTACGTTAAGAAAATGGTTTGAACTTGAATCCGATGAATACTTAGAAGAATTATTTGATTGTTCAAGTGTAGAGTGTTTATACTTTACAATGATTAATAATTTGAATGGTAAAAAAATAGAACCATATGGTGTGAGTACAATTTTTAGAGATTACGATATAAAAAAAGTGGAAGAATACTTTCATGAAAACTTTAGAGAAAATATAGGATGAGAGATTACGAAGAAAATTTAGAAAAATATCTTGGACAAATAAAAAAGTTTACTAAAGAAATTATATTTAAAAATCAGGAGATAAAACATGACATACATATCCCATCCTCAAATGGAATCCCAAGGATACTATTCCAAATATATGTTGATATTGATAAAATGTATAAAGGTTCACCGACATACGATAAAAAATATCAAGGTATTATTAAACAATTAGATTTTGAAATAAAAGATATAAGTAAATACTTTAACATACCAGCTCAACAGTTAGAGTCTCACTACACGTATATTAATTATGATTTTACTAAGGGGATTGTTAGTAAATCGCAAAACGACTGGTACTTAATACTAATGGATGAGTATGGGATTAGAAGAGATTTATTAGAACAGTATGAATTTATGGTTAATTTAATTTTAGACCCTGACTATGTTTCAGACACTAGAATTGTCGCGTGGTGTCAAAATATATATAATACCGAAGTTTTTTATGACGCAAATTTAGACTGTGATAAGTTAGAAAGTATAGTAATTTCTGTACTTGAAAATAACGGTGTCATGGATAGTGGAATGTTAGTCCACATAGGGGTGTGTGAGGAATACGAATACTAGAAATATGGAAGGATTAGATAACATACCAAATACTTTATTAAATCAGTTAAAAGATTTAGGTAAAGGATTAGATAAATACTTAGTGGGTGAAGAATTGATACTATTCTATGACCCAATAAAAGAACAACTTGCAGGATACTATTCAAAAAAAATCAAACAATTTGTACCCAACTATGAATACTTTTTTATTATAGATTATCTTGGAATAAATAGTATAGAAGAGGTAGAAGACTTTTACAATAATATTGTTATTCCGAATATCGGAATACCTGACGATATAAAACTAAAAAGTGACTACGAAAAGAATAAAAAAATTATTAATTTTATTGAAACTTCTTTTAAATCCTCATTAAAGAAGGGTGATGTAGTAAAATTATAAAGTTGATTTAATAATAATATTTAATTATTATTTATTATAAAAACTTTTATATGAGACGATTGTGGGAAATATGGGCTAAATCTTTAGGTTCTAAAGTTAGTGAAGAAGATGATTGGTATAGTGATAAAGTTGCGATTATTAGGACTTTAATTGTGTTACAGGCATTCATCACTAATCTATTCATCGTCATAAACATAATTAAAAATTGGTAAAATGATTAAAGAATTCTTGGATAAAAACTTTAAAACATTTGTCACTAAAATTGATGAAAACTACCAAGTAACATTTCAAGGACTCGGTGGTCAGGAAGGTTACATTACTTTTAGACCAGCTAAAAAGGGATGGAACAATAAACCATTGAGTCAAAACACCTACTTAGTTGGAGATGCGGACATGTATCAAGTAATAGATAATTTGAAGTTATATATGAGTTTAGACGAGAAAGATATAGGTATAGTTAAAAAAACATTTACAGAAATTAGTTTAAATGTTTTAGAAGAATGGTTATCTAGTGATTAACTATAATTTAAGAAGCTAAACATGCGATGATAATCATTATAATAAAAAAGCTAGTAACTAAAATATTCGATTGTGTTGTTGGTTTATCCATGAAGCAAATATAAGAAATAATTTTAAAATAAAAAAGACTTAATATAAAAAAATGGACGAAAATATTATAGATGTAGGGTTACTACTTAACGACCTCAAAGATTTTTACATATGGAAGACATATGTGAACAACCCTAACTTTGTTAGTGAATGGATAAAAAATAGAGATGAGTTATTAAAATCCATACAAAGACCTAACATGTCAAAATGATTAAGTTAGATGTAAATATTGGTGATACTATTTTAACAGGTAGATTTAAGAATAAAAAGACAAAGGTAAAAACTATTACCTACGATGAATATGGAATGCCGTTAATTAACGGTAGACCTGCTTGTACTTTTAGAATGACTTCGGATAGTTAATCAGTTCTAAAGTCATATGGATGGGGCCATGCGTAATTAAAGGATTCTATAGGTCTTAGTGACTCAACAAATTCAATAGAGTCATCGTAACCCTCTTTAATACGTTCAAAATTAGTCTTACCTAACGACAGAACGTGCCACTTCCAGTCACTATATGAATCATCACCACCAACATAATCTAATGACATTTGAAAAGTTTCCTCAATATCACTTATTTCTCTTAATTTACGATTCAACCATGTGTACATATTGGTATAGAACTCAACATCAATCATACCATACCTAATTAAAGATAGGATAAAAGGTTTAATTCTTCCGTAGTTTCCATCAGATGGGAAATCCACATAATCGATGATGTGCCACATGAAATTATCCATTTGTTTGGTATCATTCACATCAGTAACCTTAGGAGAGTTACTCCAAAAATCCATCATGTCCATGGACTCTGACTCTTCTCTTAATACTTTTTTAATTAAATCTCTCATTTCTTAATTCTTTCAGGTCTCATGTATTTTACATCAGGGTTTTTATCGTCGATTACTTTATATGATGATGGTAAACTCATATCATCACATTTACCCTGACCATACATGAAATATAAATAAGGTTTGTAGGATAATGATATGTCATCATCTAAGTTAATTATATACTCATCGATTGCGTCCATTGTATCTCTACCTAAAATAGTATCCAAATCAGGGACCCATTCAACATCGACCTCAGTTAGACAATGACCAATCTCACCTTTCACTTCTTCATAAGATTTCAACACACCATCTCTAATCTTATCCAAATCATCAAAACCTTTTTTATCGAGGGAGAAAACAGGATAAGCGTAAACATCCATAGGTAGAATATCAATATATCTTAAAGAGGTGGCCAAATCCCTATGTAGGGAACCTTTCTTAAGTTCATCAATAGTATCAGGGTTACCACCAAGAGATGGGTACATCTTAGACAAATCAATATTTACAACAACTATATGTTGAAAAATTGACGGTAGATATACCACATCACAAGACAAACCCATCTTGTTAAAGAACAGACCGTCTAATAGTAGTTTAATTCTTTGTGATTCTTCGTACTTCTCTGATAGATTGTCCTCCATTAATGATAAATATTAAATAAATGAAAAAAAGGGGGTAGGGGGATTTGAACCAGCCACAGTCAGAGAGAATCTTCGAAACCTTCTACTTTAACATCATCTTTATAATACTCATTCTTATTTCTAATAAATAACCAAACCATTATTAAGACAACGGACGCAAGTGAAATAGAAGAGGAACACACTATCAGAGATAGTGCAAATGACTCATGTATTGTTTCATATAATTCCATTATCTAATTACATAAATTGTTCCTTTCTTTTCAACATAATCAAACCCTTTACGAGCAGTTACATAATACATATACATTCCGTCACTAGAATAGTGAGTACCCTCAATTCTATGCTCACCAACCCACCACTCTTCTACATCTTTACTCATCCAAATACATTCACCCCACTGATTAAATATTAACACATTAAATTCATCCCACGACACAACACTCTCAACTCTCCAACCATCATTAATATTATCATCGTCAAAGGTAACCGCATTAGGAATAAATAGGGTGTTCGAAGTCATAATATCATTTTCAGACTGACTAAGACCGATACAGTTAAATAAAAGTAGGAATATAGAAGATAAAAAAAGTTTCATAAGTTAGATTCTTATATATATTAAATATAAGGATAATAATATAAAATATAAACATATTTATAACATATGGAAATAGGGTATTCTAAAGATGAGGTACAGTTATTCGAAGCAGTAAAGAAACTGTTCGGTACGTTATATGCTAAAGGAATTTTAGATTTCGAAGCACACTTAGGACATAACAACGCATGGTTCGTTCATAAAGAAAACAAGCGAGCCACATACATAACGATAGAAATCAAACCTGACTTAGATAAAGTAAATCCATTATCACCGAACTACGACCAAAATTATGTAGATACAATATGGAAAGCTGCCAATATAGAAGATATCAGAAAATACTTAGGAGCACCAAACTTAGTTATCGAAGCGTACTATGAATGGGATTCAACAGACGAAAAGAAATGGACGGAGATGAGAGTAAAGTTCCAATCGATAACAGAGGAGATTGTACAAGAAATTATATCAAAATACAATTTAGATATGACATCAGATTACTTTTACGGTTTATATAGTTTCGGAATATATCCTACATCATGGGAATCAGAGGGGAAACTTGCAGTAGACATAGAATCAAACAACAATTTGTGTATAGAAAGAGATTCAGGTGTAACAAAAGAAATAGTAGAAAGTGTTGTATTCAAAGTATTACACAAATACAACATTACAGAAAACACAGTATTGTTAAATAACCAACTGTGTAAGAATCAAGAGGGATAAAAAGAGGAAAATCAATATCTCTTAGTATACTTCCTAACCAATTTAGGCCAGCCACTATCACTAAACTCCCACTTATACTCTACAATAAAAATGAGGTGGATAAAGACATTCATAATAAGATAAAAAAGAATATACCCAATACTAAGATACAATAAGATATTAACTAATATAAGAACAACATTACTCATACCAATAAATATCAAATACTAATACTAACAGTAAATGATATTAATCATACTAATCCCTATTTTTTATTTCATCAATAATGTATACAAAGACAAACACACTCAGTAAGATTATAAAATACTTTAACATAACTTTTATCTCATTTATAAAACAAGTATATAATAATATTATTATGGAGTAAATGGAACTACTCACTATACATTCTACTTCGTAGACCACTCCCCGTATACACGGGTCGTTATGTTTCGTTCATAGTTCCATTCCCCCCATAATAACCTAAGAAGTCTTCCCCCTCAGAGACTTTAGAGACATACATACTAAGGGGTTTTCTAAAAGGAAAACCATATACGAAAATGTACTCATAAGTATTACATAATCCTTCGGATATTACACCACTTTCTACCACATTTTGACACTTAAGAAAGTCTAAATTCATGGTCTTTTCGTTGGGGTTTTATAAGAAATTATCGATAGGAGAACGTTGGAGGGGATTATAGGACTTCGTCTCACCGCTACCCCCTTTATAATGTACCTTTTTGTCTGGAATATATACCCTACCTCTATCTACCTCTAAATAGACATATACAATAAGGGGAAACTAAAGAAAAGTGGGGATTCTGCCGATGAAATCATCGATTTATTTATTATTAGCTGGAAAATATGAGGGGGTAATACTAATACAAAACCCCCCAAAGGGATTGTGCCGTGAGTAAAGTCCACATGACATTTTGACAAATCCAAATAAAATGACATAAAAAGTTATCAACAATTCCCCCTAATGATATTAACAGGAGGAAATAGTTATGAACAAGTTATAAAATAAAACCCTATGGAAACGGATTAGTATGTGTTTATATCTTTCCCGTCCATTACTCTAATAGTATTCAGGATAAGTTCATACCCCATATTTTCAAAACGTATAATAATATTCTCTTTAAAGTATTCTTCGAATAGGTTTTTCACCAACTTTTCTTTTTGGTATATACCGAGGGGAATCATATTAAACATAAAGACATTCGGGTTATAATACAGGAACTGATATTTGTCACTCCCCATCTCACCTTGTAATCTCATCACCACCTTTGTTGGTTTAACACCATGGAGAAAATTAACAACATATACATTATCATAATATGGGGGACTGTTAGGTTTGGTGGATACAATCATATTGGTATTCCTCATAATCCCATCAAGGTATTTGATATAGTTTTCGGGTAAGATATTATCGAAGTCAAAATCTTTTGGTCCACTGCCGATGTATGTGTTTAATATGCTCATGTGTTATAAATTAAAGGGAGTCCATCTATTAAACCCCCTCTTCTTATCAAGGATTTCTATGTCTTGGTTTTTACGTTCGAAGAAGTCATAGACGAGTCTTTCAATGTTGTACTTATCATAGACTTGAACGATGAATTCAAGTTGTTCCCCTTCACCACCCATGGGAACCATATTGAATAAGAAAGCTGGGTTGGAATAATTGATTCTATATATGGGATAAGTACTATTACTATCACCATTAATAGAGAATACGGGATTCCCATTCATATCATCCAAACGTATGTCCCAATCATCTGACCACTCAGGGGCTTTGTGACTACCGACAACTAAGTTCTTCATCATCTTATCAATATATTCGATGTAACCTGAGGGGAGAGTGTTGAAATAATCTGTGGACATATAGAATAATTTAACAATAAATATTTGGATATTAATTTAATTCGCCGTAACTTAGGTTGATGCTTTATTTTTCCCCTATATAATTCTGAAGCGTCAATACAAATATACGGCAAAAATAATTAAGAAACAAGTTGTGTATTAAAAAAGAATTCCCTATCTTAGCATTAAGTTTGTAACCGAAGGGGGACCGAGTATACTCCAACCTGCCTTATACTTTCCCCCCATGAAACTTTAGAGCACCATAACAAAGATACGAATAATATTTGACAATACCAAATATTATATATGACAATATGTCTGTTCATAACTTCCCCCTATTATATTTGGATATGTAGTTGTCCTGACATCAACCCCATAGAACAACATACACTAAGGGGGGACCCATATGGAGTTTACCTAAGAACCCCCCGTTATACCCCCCTATGGGGTCCCCCCCTCCTGTAGGGGGTCCCGTATCCCCCCTCCCCCTGGGGGGTTTTGGGGGTCAAAAGGGGGTTCAATACCATAAATGAAATTTGCATGGGATATCCTGAAAAAATTGTTTATAAAATTTTTTGGAAAAATGTGATATTTATTTGTAAACAATATTGATATGAAAAAGAAAGTTGTAAGATTAACTGAAGAAGATTTGGTTAGAATTGTTAAGAGAGTTGTAAGTGAACAAAACTCTACTAATATCGGTACGGTTGGACCAAGAGAAAGAGTTAAGTTAGGTCTTAAAACAACCACTAATAATAAAGAATTAAACGTACTTTATAAGGAACTAAAAGATTTTATGTCTAAGGGTAAAAAATTAAGATATCTTTATAAGAATGTTTATATACAAAATGATGAAAAAATTGTTATTTTAAATTTATCTGATGTCGAGGGGAGACAATATAAGATGTCAGAAGTTACTAAAGATAACGGGGAATTGTGGGTTACATTAGGGAATGAAAAAATAGCTCTTTCTGAATTTGATTAAGGGAAAACAAAGAATCGATTCATAAACCTATCCAACTCGGAGGGGTTTTTTATTATATGGATATTTATTTGGTATGGAAGAATTTCATGATAAGTATGCAACCTTTTTAACTTATGCTTTAGAAGTGGTTGATGAATGTATTATATCTGTTGAAAATGTGAAATGGGTTGAGGAACGTACATCATGGGGTGAAACTATTTTATCTCCTTCTGTTACGGTTTTGGTTAATTATGAATGTGCTCGTAATAGTCTAACCAACGATGTGAATGTTGACGAATATCGTAATAGATTAGTTAATCACATTAATAAAATTAACAAATCATATTTCCCTGAGAAAAAAATCTATGTCACCAAACGTAATCAACGGGTAATAGTTAAAAGATAAGACTTGCGTATTTTTCTGAGAACAAGACCCTATTTCTGAAAAAGGGGTAAAAACCTCTCTGAAAATTTCCAGAAAAAATTTGAGAAATTGGAAAGTTCTTCTTATCTTTGTGGTATGAAAAACAAACTAATCACATTTTGGGAAATATATTATCCTGTTATTCTTGCTTTCATCTCATTCTTGTACTCGGTTACACTATGGTTTATGGGATATCAACTCGAAGGTATCTTTGTTGGAATTTGGGTTCCATCAATCTTGAGTATGGCGACTACTATTCGTCAACGTCGAAACGATTACTATAACAACAAAAAGTAATAACCATGCAAATTGTAATGTTCACAGTTGGGTCAGTTATTTTCATCCTCTATATGTTGGGGTTGTTGACCATGATTAATCGTTCACATAAAGAACAAGAAAAGGATTTTAAAAATATATCCGATAAAGTGGATGATATGGATATGGACGGTATGGGTAATTTCAGTAGGTTCCCAAATGATAAGAAAAAAGTAAAGTACACTAAAAAGTAATTTACCATATACTATATAATTTAATTTGTTAAATTATTACTATGAATGATAATGCAAAAGCTAAATTATATGATGATTATTTAAATGAATATCATCGATTAGAGAATCAAATTAATGCAATTAAAATGAATAAGTTTGACTTGAACGAAAGTGAAAATAGTCAAATTGCGTTATTGGAAAGAAAAAAATCGTATATTATGGGTAGGGTTACAGAATTAGGAGTATAAAATTATAATTTTTTACTATTACGAAGTATTTATAATTAAATAATATTAGTATGAAACACTTATTAAACAATATATCAGAGGAAGAAAAAAATTCTATAAGAGAGCAACACTCTGGAGGAATGAAGCTGATGAACGAAAAATTCCAACAGATGGTCGATAAAAGATTGGGTCATGTGAATCTATATGAGCAGACTAGTCTACCTGAGGATTCAGGTGAAAGTGAATATAGAAAAAAATCAGGGATTAAACTTCCGGCAATTAAATCTGAAGAAGATTTACAAACGTTTTTGGATTATCAAGGCAGAGTCGATTTATTATATCAGACATTAACAGGTTTGCAAGGGCTACCTACTGGTAGTAGACATGAGGCTAATATGAAAAATATTTTACAGGAATTACTAAAACGTATAGCTATGGTATGTGATAATGACAGAAAATGTTATGATACTGTAAGGTATTCTAACATAGTGGACAACTTTTTCAAGAGGAGACAGATGAGGAATGACAACATTGAAAATAGTCGTGAACTCGATATAAAACCAAAGGGTGAAGGTTATCTAAAAGCATTTAAAGATGATTTTGCAAAAGTTGTACGGGCTCAAATTAATAAGTTATCGTGAAATCACAATAAGAATTAATATAAATAAATTAAAAAAGGACCTCAATTAAGGGGTCCTTTTTTGTTATTCAATAACTTTGATTTTAAATTCTCCGTGGTTAGTACTAACAACTCCGACATTGTATACATCCCAATCCAAGTGGGGTAGTTTCCTAATATTCTTTTTGTAAACGTTTGTACAGCTCATCAAAAGACATCTTTCCTCTGTTTCAAAAGTATTAATCTCATAAAAGTAATCTCCCATCGGTGTGTCAGCAACACATGACATATGTTGAGTTTCTGAATCCCATGTACTGATAATATCAATAATCTCATACTCACTACGAAATTTATACTCTCCGTTGATGGTGTCCGCTAAAGTGATGGTCATATTATTAAAGTCAAAAGTATATACTATACGACCTTCACCATGAGGGTAACCGTAACTATACTCATCCCAAATCACCTCATCATTTTTCCATTGCTTAATTAATGATTCTGATTCGACATAAGCAAAGGCAAGTTGCTCTTGATAACTAACCTCAATAACTTGAGAGTATGTAAGATTAGAAAATAAAATAGATAGGAGGAGGGGTGTTAATTTATTCATGTAACAAATATAATACTTATTATCCATTATTCCAAATAATAGTTGACAAATATAAACGGTTTTAATATTATAAATCATATGAAATTAGAAGTACTAAGAATATCAAGTGAGGGGACATCAACTAATGGATTACTATTCGATGTAACCAACGGTAAACGTAAGTTCCTATCTTATACTTTGGAAGATGAGTATAGAGATGAAAAAGTATCTGGTAAAACAAGAGTACCGGCAGGAACATATAACATAACTCTAAGAACAGAAGGGGGTATGTATCAAAACTATACTGAACGATTTGGTTCAGACTTTAATAAAGGGATGTTATGGGTTAGAGATGTACCAGGGTTTGAGTATATTTTAATTCATATTGGAAATACTGCTGAGGATACATCAGGTTGTTTGTTAGTAGGTGATTCACAAAACAATAATCAAATCACTGATTATGGATTCATAGGGTCATCAACAAATAACTATAAAAGAATTTACCCCTCTATATCTCAGGTACTTGTTGACGGTGGGGAAGTGGAGATTACCTATGTGGATTACGATGGGGACATAGGGATTTCCCCTTCATATGAGAAGACCATTACGGTACCTATAGAAATCACAGTTAAGGTCAAGTAATATGGGTGATATAATAAGGACTTTAGAAATCCCCTTACTGTATTTAATTTTATCTTGTTATGCATATGATGATGGGTTATACGGTATCAGTATTTTTTTATTATGTTCATCTCTCTTCAGGTTATATTTAAATCATATTTCAATAGGGGAAAGTAAATAATTTTTCTTATCTTTGTATTATTAACAAACCCCAACGTATGAAAGACAGGTACAATTTAATATTCCAACATTTTTGTAAAGACTTTGATTGGTTTCTTGTTGACGAAGAGAAACCTAAGTTAGTCTTTATGAATAAAGGTGATGATTATAGTGAGATATGTTTTTATCTTTACGGTTTTAATATTAATTGGAACAAGAAATTCTTTGATACTATAGTCAGTAAGTATAGTGGTAACACCTCCCCTTCTGACTACAGGGTTTTTTTAAAGGGATACATCAACGATTTTTTTATTTCACAACGGGGTATTCGGTTATTTGAGTCGGGGTTATGGGGTAGGGTTAAGTATGATGAGTGTAAGATATCTCGTAGTAATTGGTTTTCCTCTGGAAATAATTTTATCGTTCCCCATATCAAACGTATTCCTAAATAATAAATTTATATAAAAAGTAATGAAGAACCTTTTAACTATTAAAGATAATTTATATGACATGAAGAGTAGGGGATACCGTTCTTTTCAGATGCCTACTACAGGTGGACCTAATATTAACATCGACGACCTGATTAAGGAAATTGAGGATTTGGAAGGGTTATCATAGGTTAATTTCTTCATACTCCTCTTGACTATGTTTGTGTATATTTTTATACTATATAAACTAAAAATATATATTATGAAAAAACATTTAACACTTGTCAACTTAGGTTGGTTATTTACTGCGTTTGTCGCAATCATGTTGGGAATGGGAGGATTCTCTAAAATTATCGGTACAGAAGAGATGGTAAACAATTTTACATTTATGAACTTAACCCCTTACCTTACTATGGTAGGTGTTCTTGAAGTTCTTGGTGTTGCTTTGTTTGTATACCCCCGTACTTCTTTGTATGGTTCCGTTCTTTTGGGTTCCATTATGACGGGAGCTGTGGTCATGCATCTTTCTATGATGGGTGGTACAGGAATTATGGTACCTATTATGTTGGGGTCATTTGGTTTCCTCGGATATATCCTTCGTGATAAGACTTTGCTTGTTAGAGCGTAAGTTTGTTACTTTTGTAAATTTAACCCCCTTTCTTCGGTTTGGGGGTTTTATTTTGCTTATTTGTCTGTAAATCTCTCTGATGCCGGATTACCGAAAAATTTTTTTTCGTCCTTTCGGACGTGTTTTTTTTCGTTCTGACGCCGGAAATTTTTTTTCGACTTCTTATGTGACCTTCTTTAGTGACTCTTTAAGATAATTTGGGTTGTCTTTTTTCTTTCTTGTGGTATTTATAATAAAAGAATATTATGAGTAAAAGAATTATTATATCTGAGTCTGAAAAACACGACATTCTTAACATGTATTCTGTTAACGAAAATCTTGTTGATAAAGTAAAAGATAAATTACAGAACAGACCCCCTAAAATTACTGCCATTGAGTTGGTCACTAAGTATAAAAATGTTATGATGAACTTGTTTAAAACCTTAAACGGTCTTGCAGATTCTGACAGTCTTTGTGATAACGTGGAAGGTGCTGTTGCTCAGTGTGTATTTCATATTAATAATGTAATTAAAAAAGTTCAGAAGGGTGAAAACGTGAATACACCTGACGAAGCGATTGGTTTATTGTTAGATAAATTAGATAGTAAGTTGGTGAACCTCATCAATGGTATTATTAGTACAGCAAATCAGGGTAAAAGTTTTGAGATGTCTAAGGAATTGAAAGACGGTGTCTTCAAAGAATTAAGAGCCTCTTACGATAGGGGTAATGAACTGGCTAATGCTATCGATAGTTTTATATCCAGTTCAGGTGTAGCTGTTAGGGGATTCTGTAATAATAACAAAACAACATGAAACATTTATTTATTCTGTTATCTGTCGGATTGTTTAGTTGTGCAACGTCATCAGAAATGTCCTGTTGTGAATCCGAGTCAGAGTGTGTTAAAGAGACAACATGTTGTCAAATGGACCACTGTGATGAAACAAAGTGTGAAGGAAATTGTTGTGATATGTCCTGCTGTGGATAATCAATAATTCCTTTTGTGATTACAAAAACCCCTTATTGTTGAGGGGTTTTTTATTTACAATATATTTTATATGTAATACTATTACCACATGGATAGTAAAAAAGGAAAAATAGGATTTACTGCGGGTAATTTTGATTTATTACACCCTGGTTACATTTATACATTTGAAACGGCTAAAGAACATTGTGATTACTTTATGGTGTTTCTTCAGAGTGACCCATCTGAGACAAGATATACTAAGTATAAACCTGTGGTACCCTTGTACGAACGGTATAAGACCCTTATGTCGATAAAATACATCGATGAGGTGGTTTGCTATCAAACGGAAGAAGAACTCATGGAATTGATGACCTTTTATAAACCTGACATTCGTATATTGGGTGATGATTATATCGGTAAAAGATATACTGGTGACCATCTACCTATCGACGTTATCTATACTACTCGTTCCCATAATTGGTCTACGACAAAAATTAAGGATTTAATTACAGTACAAACAATTAAACAAAATCCTGATATTATTAAAAGAGTAGAAAATGATAGATAAAGAATACCATCATCTACCTATTTCTATAATGACAAAATGGATTATAGATGAAAAACTTAATGAGCAAGAACTTGGTAGAAGACTTAGAGAACATTATTGGGACGTAAAAGACGAACTAAGAAATGAAAAATAAAAATTGTAGTTAATAAAAATTGTAGTTAATAAAAATCCTCATTAATGGGGATTTTTCATTTGTAAAAGTATTTATAATAAAACTTATTATTATGGGAAAAAGAATTATACTATCTGAAGAAGAGAAATTAAATATAAAAGGTCTATACTCAGAGATACTAAATGAACAGTCTTTACCACCAAAGGATGACGGACCAAAAAAAAGTCCCCCAGTGTCTGATGTACCTAAAAAAGAGATACCAAAAAGATTATACTTACCCGTGGCTGGCGAGTTTTGTGAAGTTCTTACAGGTAAAGGACAGTTAAAAAGAGGTGCTAAGGGAGATTTGGTGACTCTATTCCAAACTGCCTTAATGCAATGTGTGACACCACCTAAATCTTATTTAAATCAGTATGGTGCTGATGGTAAGTACGGAAATGAAATGATAACAGACGTTAAAGATTTTCAAAAAGAAAATGGACTAACTGTTGATGGTGGTATAGGTCCTGAAACCGCTGGTAAAATGTGTGAGTTAGGGTGTTTACCTAAAGAACTGTGTAGTTCTTGTAAAAGTAGTAAGGGTGGTAATAAACCAGGTGAAATTAGAGATGGTAGCATCAATGTTGATTGTGAGAGAGTACAGGGATGTATTTCAGAATTTATGTCGGAATACAAAGTAGATTCTTGTTTAGATGAAGGTATGTTGAAAAAACTTTTGCAATGTGTCGGTGTTGGACAATGTTTTGAGGGGGGTAAAGTTCCTATTAAAAGATTTATTGAAAAACCAGGATTAACGATAGACGTTTAATATGGTAAAGAAGAAGGTACGGAAATAACATTTGAAAAAATATGAAAAACATTAGATTAATTTCATTAGGCGTTGGACTATTAATAGGATTAATATTAGGTGGTGTTGCGGTATGGTCTGTAACCCGTAATTTTGTTGATAAGGCAGTTATGGCATCCGAAGAAAGATTTCAAAGTCTTTTAGATGAAGAAAAGAGTAAATTACAGGAAAACGTAGAGGACGCTAACAGATTAAAAGATAGATTAGAGGAAACTTTATTGGTGACGGAATCTAAAGTAGATAGTCTAAACACAACAATCCAAAATAGGAATAAACAAATAAATAAGTTAAAAAAAGATTATGATAAGACACTTAATGGTATCGATAATATGTCTCACAATGAGCTTTCCGATTTTTTCGCAAAGCGATACGGTGAGTGAAGACTTAGTTTGTATTCCCACAATTCAAGCAAAACAAATTGCTGCAGATTTAGTTAAGTACGACCTATGTAAAATAGAGAAGGATTCTTTATTACTACAAGTAAATGATTTAAATGGTATTGTAGAACAAAATAATATTCTAATATCTCAGTTCAAAACAACAACCGATTCCTTAATGTTCATCAATAAAAGTTTGGTAGATAAAACTACTTATCAATCTTTAGAAATTGTATCTAAAGAAGATAAGATAAAAAGGTTAAGAAACACACGTAACGTCACAATACTAACCACAGTATTAACCGCTATTTTACCTGTAGTCTTAAGTAACGAGTAATTAAAATGTCACCATCATTAAAATTTATTAAACAAACCAACTTAGACGGTAATCTATATGTTTTATATAGAAAATTAAGGTCTTTATTTTTAGAACACGGGTTTACTGAAGATGAAATACTTCGAGTTACAGAAGCCCCTGATTCTATATGGTCCGTACATTACAAAATTAATGATGAGTTTAAAAATATTAGAGACTCTTTAAGAAAGTATGGTATGATAAAAGGTGACGACCTTCCATCTGATGTTAGTGAATACTTAGAAAGTAGAATGAAGGAGATTGACGACGAAACATCTTTGGACGATAATACAGGTTATTATAGTGAAGGTTCTGCTTTTGGTCATCCATAGCAATATATATATAGGTATGTCACAAAATTAATAACAGTGTGACTATTGAACAACAACAACTTAACCTCTCCTTCGGGAGAGGTTTTTTTTAAGTAAAATTATTGTATTTAAAACCTATTTATCGAGGGGTTTTTTTATTTACAACATATTTATAGTAAAATACTAAAGTTATGAGTAAAAAAATAGTAAAGTTAACTGAATCGGATTTGGAAAGAATCGTAAAAAAAGTTGTTCAAGAGCAGGGTTTAGGTGCAAGAGTCAAAGCCACGGCTGCCGGTATTAAGGGAGGTGCTGAAGAGAGAGATAAACAACAACAGGTTAGAAAGGCTAACAGGGAGACAGAAAAGACACAACGTGCAGATGCGAGAGAATTGGCTAGACAGAAATCGATACTACAATCGTTAAATAGTAGTGTAGGTAAAATTCTAATGAAGCAAATTAACAATGTTAATAGACAATTAACAGATAAAGGATTACAACCTCAAATACAAGGTGATGTTGAAAGTTATATAAACTATATCACTAATCTTAAATCAACTCTTGACCAAGTCGCGAGAAACGCAGGTAGTGGAAAAACTGACGGAACTGAAAGTGCTTAATTATGAAAAAAACGGTTAGAATTACTGAAACCGAGTTAATTACTATTATAAAAAATTTAGTAATAGAGCAATCTTTAGAGGATACTGAAGATAAGTTTACTTTATTTTTTAAAAACTATCCTAATTGTGAATCATACACATCTAATTTTATGGAAAGAGGTTTGGAATTAATAACAAAAGAAAACTATAATAGTTTCTCTAATATATCCAACTTATTAAACACATATATCGATTATAGAAAACCTTATAATTATAGTGATGATGTGTGTTTATTTACTAATGGAGATAGAATATTTACAACAGTAGGTATTACAAATGATGAAGGTGATTATATGGCTCTTGAAATAATCCCTAATAGTGAAAAATCATCAGGTTACTCAACGGTAAAACCAAAGGATATGTATAGTAAAAAATTCTAAAATAAAATAAAATAAAATAAAATATCATGAAAAAAATAAGATTAACTGAATCAGACTTAGAAAATATTGTCAGAAGAGTTCTCCAAGAGAACGAAATGTCTGAGAAGAGTTCTTGCTATGAGACAATGGAAGGAACTTGTGGTTCAATGTACGAAGCGGCGTTGAGTGAAGGTAAAGATTGTATGGAAGCTTATAAATCTATGTGTGGTGAGATGAACACACTTATGGAAGAATATAAGACTAAGTGTCAAGAATCTGCACTAAGTGAAGGATACCTGAATGAGGAAGACATGCATGAAGAAGAAGGTGGTGATGAAATTGAAGTTACCCTTGACCAAGTTGCTATGTTATTAAAAGACGGTGAATGTTCTTGTGGTGGTGAGACCTTAGTTTTAGATTTAGAGGGTGGTCACGACGACGACGAAGACGACGAAGACGAGGACTAACTTACCTTAATCATATATAAAAAAACCCTCCACAGTTGTGGGGGGTTTTTATTCATAACACTATTTATTGGTATGTCTGACGAAAACAACTATACTGAGAAAGCAAAACTTAATAGAGTATTAGGTATTGCAAAAGTTTTATATAAAACAAATCCAGTTGATAAGTCGAAGAGTAGTTATGATGAAGGAGAAGAAGTTGATGTAGAATGGATGGATAGGGAGGGTGATTGGACTATACTTGATGTCCAACAGATATCCGAGGATGTAAATCGTGTAAAAGAAGTGATGGGTCTTATTACTGAACAAGAAAATGATTGTAAAAACAGTGATGAAGCTAAAAAAGTAAAAATTAAAGCAGAAGATGACTTTATAAAAGATTATAAAGAAAAAAATCCAGGTAAAACAATTATTTTTATTGATGTGGTAAACGCGGGTAACGATGCAGTTGAAGAATTTTGTAAAAACAGGTTAAACGAGAGTAAAATGTCAAAAATTGACTTAGAAGGATACAAAAAAAAATCCATAGAAGAGGGAAATAACGAGTGGGTCGAGATTTTAGACCGTTTTCCTGATGAATTTCAGAGAGAAATCATCGATGAGAGACCTGAAGGGTCAAAAAGTGACATAAATTTGATAGGAAATTGGGAGTTAGACCCAAATTACCCAATAACTATGAATTTATTGAACCTTTTACAGACAAAATCAGTAAAAGAAGCCATCGGAAGGACTCCAAGACACGTTATGGAGATGATTAAGACCAATCCAATGTATAGATTGGAGTTAGAAGACGTAGAACATGTCTCAGATACCAAAATTGGACGTGAATTTGGTCTAAAATCAGGTGAAATATTTGACCGAAACCCTGAAAGGTACGAAGAATACGCTAATTATGACCCAGAAACTGCAGAACCGTCAACAATGGTTAATGGAGAGCTCTATTGGGGTATGGGAAGACTGATTGCGGCACTTTTAAGAGGTGATATGACAATAAAAGTGTGGTCAATCACGACTTAATTTTGTAAAAAGTAATTTACTAAACTATTATTATCGTCATCAAATACTGTATAGGTTTCACCCCCATCAATAGTGACATCTAATTCAATAAAACAACTATATCCACCAGCTAAGACACTAATATAATCACCGATACCAATAGTATAAGTGACTGTAGTGTCTACTATTATGTTTTCAGGATAAGAATTATAAGTGATTATAGTATCGGAGTATGATGAAGTGTTTACAATCGAGCCAAGTCCAAAATTACCGTAAAATGTAAGTTCAACGACTTTATTACCCTCCATAGGATTTAAAGTTTCAAGGTTTGATTCATAAATAACACTATTTGAATCTTCAACAAATATCGTTTCGTTAACGTAAGATTCTTTAGTACAACTGAATAGGACTAAAGGCAATAAAGACAAGTATAGGTAGTTTTTCATAAATATTTATATAAGTTATATACAAATATAGTAAATTTTTCTCAATTAAAAAATTAAAAATGATTTTAAATAGTTAAATATCAGAGTTATAAGGTGTTTATAACCCAATATTAATAGTAAAGGATAGATTTAATTAGGGGGACACTGACATACCCGTAAATTGTCAATTTCTTCTATTAATTCATCAATTATGAACCATTCACTATTTTTATGTGTTTGGAATTGGATGAATCCTGATTTTTTACCTTCCATTAAAGAATCTCTTAATTTATAAATTTTTTCCATTAGTTTTTTTTTATAAATATATTAAAAAATAAGATAAAAACTATTTATAACTATGAATATTTTACTAACGGAGTCACAAATGGAGTCGGCTTTCGATAAACTAATGAGAAAACATGAAAAACCTTTTACTAACGTATGGGATTTAAAGGATATTGGTGAATTTAGTAAACATATTGAAGATAAAAAAGAAGTTTTACAGTTTTTTAATGATGAGATTGACTACTTACCTGAAATTAATGATTGGTTCGCACTATACGACCCAAAAATGACTAAAAACGTGACCTTTACAGATAATACTTTTATAGAAGGTGATTTCCCACTACTTTACTACTCAAAAGACTACTTTTCAACCGAAATAGATTATTTAGGTAATAAATTTGAGGAATTATATAAAAAATGGTTTGAAAAAACTTTTAAATTACCTGTTAGTCGTTTAATAGGTTGGTAATATTTATAATATATGAAGTTTACGATTACTGAGTTAGAAAAGAGTAAAATTAGGGGTCTTTATAACCTAAATGAGCAAGTTATTAATTTTGCTAAAACAGGTTATGATGTGGGATTTCAAAAAGGACTCGATGTACAATTTGACGGAAGATTGGAATTAGAAAATATCGTAGGAGACGGTGATTTGATAAGTGCAGACTTAGTGAGTAAGGGTAATAAATCACATTCAATAACATATAGGTGTAGTTCTAAAAAATTAACAAGAAATGATGGTTACAATTTAGTACCTGGTAGTATTGTCGATGAAAATGAGTTAGAAACACTAAAAATTAATTTAAATACGTTTTGTAATGTCTGAACAGTTAAATGAAATGCCGATTCTTAAGGTGAACCAAGACTATATTGAACGTCTTGATAAGAGAGCTAAAAAACTTGGGGACAGGTTACGTTCTTATAGATATGACTGGGAAGAGGAAGTATATAGACATCGTAAAACAAGACGTAGGATGAGTAAAGAAAAGTACGAAGAGTTACAACGACAGTACCAGGATGCATATAATAAAGTATATGATATTGCACGGAGAGAAAGGACTAAAATAGCGGATAAGGTAATGGATTACATGAGCGCTATCATTGTGATGGATAAAAGACAAAATCCAAGTTTATATCCTGATTGGTTATCATTTATTTTTCCTGAAGATAACGATACCAAAAGGTACCGTTGGATAAAACCAAGTATTGATTTAGAGAAGGCTCTTAAAACACGTGATAACTGGAGTCGTATAACGAATACTGCTGTTAATAGAATACAGTTATTTACTAAAAGATATTTTCCAAAAGATGCGGAGATACAATTTGAAAAACCCTCTATAAAAGGAATAGATTCTTACATAAAAAACGTGTTTAGAAAAGAAATTAGGAAGAAAATAAAAGATATTGACCCTAATAATTGTATCCATAGTATTGTTTTCCGAGTTAGAGATAGTTACAGTAAGGAAGTACAGATACACCCAAGATGGAGAGATAAGTACCCTTGTTATAATTGGAATAAACAACGAGAGATTGAAAATGGTATGAAATCAATACTCGAAGAATACGGTTGGGAAGAAGGGAGAAATTATACTTCTAGTACGAGTAGAGATTAATTATTAAAAATTATTTGTCTGAAAGGAATTTTTGTTTTATATTTGTACTGAACAATTAAAAAAACAAAAAATGTCTAAAGAAAAAATGTATATCCGAATGTGTGAGGCTTATAGAATCGCACAAGCATCGGAACCTATTGAAGTGGATATTGAAGCTCTTCGTAAATGTACACCAACTTATGAGGGTACTACTCCTGAAGATTTGTTGTCATACATTCAAGATATTGAAGGTGATGATGAATGGTATGAAGAAAATAAAGACCATTTTGAAGATGAGGGTGAAGCGTATCAATTGATTTTTGATGAGTGGCCTGAAATGGAAGATTTTGATGATAGCCGAACAAAAGGTGCAGAAACATGGATTGAAGTTGGCGTACCTAATGAAGAGTATCGTCGATATGGTAATTGGGAAATGCAAGCAACAAATTCATACTAAATAATTAAAATAAAATAAAAATGGAACCAACAACTAATAAAGAGGTAATTGAAAAAGTTAAGGAGTACGCATACAAAAACTACTCCAAACGGTTTGGTAATAAAGAGTTGATTGTTGAAGAAGGTGATAATGTCTTCTACGTCAAATCAAACAAAGACCAATCCCCACTGATTCTTGGAAAAGGAATCGTTTGATTGTAAACCCTCCACAATAGTGGGGGGTTTGTTTTTTTAGGTGATATTTATAAATAAAAATAATGGCTTCACCGATAAGTTTCGAACAATTTAAATCTAACCCTATTGCTGGTATAGCATTTATTGCAGTACTTACAGTAGGGTTTTTATTTTATGAATTACGTAATTCCCACGACGAACAGTTGGAAGACCAAGATTTAAGAATAGAACAATTAGAATCAAAAATTGATAAGTATGAAGATAAGTTAGATGAATTAAATCAAAAATTAATAGAATGTTTAAGGGTAAGCAATCAATAGTAATATTATCAATATTACTTTTTTCATGCGGACATGAAAACAATGTAAAAAATACGACAATTGAAATAAGTGACGTAATATCTGTCACTGATAGTTTATTGTTAATAGTGGATGAAGAATTTGAGATTATAAGTCAAAACGGTAAAAAAAATAATGAGGAATTACACGATTTAGAAAATACTATTGATAAGTATCAAAATATAATACAGTCAGACAAAAAAAGAGAGTCGTTATTAAACGAAACCATCATGAACCTTATTGGTATATGTAAAGATAAAGATAGTTTAAATAACACACTTAAAATCACTATTGATGATTTACTGTATGAAACAGAGGTAATAAGAGACAGTATAAAAACCTATGAAATTTTGAATAGTAAATTAAAAGTAGAATCTGAAGAGCATAAGTATACAATGGAAGACTCTATATCACGTTTAAACGATAAAATAATAAGATTAAAATCGTTTATAGTTGATAATGTTAGACCATCAAAACAAAAAGGTTTAATAGATTAAAACAATCGCTACCGACCTGTAAGAAACACATCCAGTTGTTCTTTATCGGGATATCCAATATGTTTTTCACAACAACTACAGATAAGTCTTGGAGTTGTATCCGTGGTTATAAATTTAATTGCCGTTTCTTTATGGAGACATTCCTCCTGAAGTTCATTTCTGATTTTTTCAAGCTTTTTAATTTCTTGGTTAAGAAACTTAATACTACCAGTCTTTTCCATCATTTTTTATTTTTTATAGAAAGTAAATATACGAGTATTTCTACTGTGTAATTGTTTTAAGTAAATATAGGGAAGGGATTGGTTATAAACAAAAATATTTTAATAAAAATATGTTTAAACCATTCAGTAATACTTTTTAAGTTTATGAATTTATATATATAAATATATTAAAATCTTAAAAATTGTATAGTTTGTAACCTATTAGATTGTTAAATAAGAATACTAAACCTTTAGATTATTGCTCTTATTTCTTTAACCTGAACTTATTCGTACACCAATTAGATTCCGAAAATTCTTGCCATTCACCTACAGAAGAATCAATGAAACCCCACTCATCCCCCTTTTTTTCTATAGGCATAACTTGATATTTAGTACCATCTTGTGAATCCCCAAATAATACAATCCGTTCAGACTCATTTTGTGGATTAGGCTCTCGCTGCACATACACAACTGGATATGCTAATCCGCATTTAATATCATAAAAGAGATATTTTTTTAAGTCTTTAAGTTGATTGTTTATTTCAACCTTATTCTTACCTATGGCTTTTTTCTTTAAATTATTTTTACCATACTCAGAAGGTATTGTAGGGAAATTTTTAGTTGTACCTGTATCATTACTTTGCGTTGATGACGTGGTAATGATACCACCACCAAAACTAAAGTAATCCTTAGGGTTCATAAATTGTTCACCACTTTTAACACCTAAGTGTAAGTGAGGACCGTTACTTCTACCTGACCCTGTAGTACCCCTCTCACCACCTGTTTTACCAATTATATCACCCATGGAAACAATATCGTCCTTGGAGACTGATATTTCTGACAAGTGACAGTAAATAGTTTTTAAACCATCTAGTATTCCTCCATTATGTTCTATTATAACACGAGAACCACATCTATCATTACCATTTGGATTTTCAATATCGTCATATTTTTCTATGACTTCTACCGCACTTATAACTTTACCACTAGCGGGATTCCGTATAGGGGTACCTACCTCCGCAGTTAAATCAATGCCGTTATGTTGTCCCCGTCCTCTCACACCAAAGGGTGAAGTTTCATGTCCCCCCTCTATTGGTGATGGGAGTAGTTGAGAGTCGGATATTTCCTCTAGTAGTATATCGATTAATTTAATCTTCATATCTTCTAAAACCTTTCACTTCTTTCTTATTGCTCATATCGGCAATACGGGTTAAAAAATTAATCCTCTCATTAATTTTTGAGTTAACTAAACCCAACATTTCTACGTCCCATTCTGATTCTATATACTTGAGTAATTCATCCGCGGAAAATTTTGGTGTATAGTCAAACAGTTCCTCTTCGTCATACTCTTTTAAAACCCTTTTAATATTTTTTCTAATATCACTCATTTTACTATTGTATATTATATAAATACTTACTATTTATAGTATTATCAGACTATGGAAGAAAATATTTTAAAAATAGGTAAAGTTTTAGCTCAGTTGGTTTCTATGGAACTATTAAATAAAGGAATTAAAGGAAAAAAACCTTCGGTATCGTATATCGCTCAAACATCTTTAAAAAATGTTATAACTCTTAATATTTTAGAAAATACTGAAAGTATTGTAATGGTTAAAGGTATATTTACGGCTTATAATTTATTAAATGGTGATACAGATATCGAAGCGGTTAAAAAGACAGATAACATATATATGATTGATACTATTGAAGCCGATGGTCATGAGTATTTTAATAAGTCTGACTGTGATTACTGTGGAGGTGATGGTCAAGTAGAGTGTACTGATTGTGATGGAGATGGTCAAATACCTTGTAATAAGTGTGGTAGTGATGACGATGATGGGTTATGTTCAGCTTGTGATGGAGATGAGTATGTTTACTGTGATGGGTGTTCAGGGGATGGAAATTATGACTGTCCTGAATGTGAAGGAAATGGAGAAATTGACGATAACGAGGAATCTATTGATATCGTTTATTCAACAATACTTACTCAAAATAGTGAATTTGTTAATGAAGTTAAAAATAATCTAGGTAAATATAATTCAGTAAACGAATTTAAAACAATATCTGATAAGTACCATAATGAGATTATACTTATTGACAATACCCCCGATACTATACTTTTCGAAGACGAATGGGGAGGATACGACCCAAATTATGTTTCAGTAAAATTAGAAGATATAACATTAAATCACCCAAGATACAGAATTCAAAAAAATCAATTTCCAAAAAGTGTTAGTATACGAGCTTACTAAAGTTATTTATCTTTAGTGTAGGTAGTGCACTTATCTTTTTCCCATCCACACCATATCCCCGTTACTATTAATACAGTAAGTATAAAACTAAATATTTCTGTAAATATAAAAATTTTAGAAAACCCATACTCAGCAAATAAAAACCCCTCTAAGGTATTGACTATAGATAATATAGATAATAATAGTATTACTTTTATCATGTTATAATTTTTTCTATATGTTTTCGATATATTCATAAGTAATGGTCTAATGTGTCAGAATCTTTACTAAACTCGTCTATAAAATCTTGAGTAAACGTCCCATCCTTTTTTAAAAATTCAGAGGGTATTTCACTCCAAACCCAATCCAAACATAACATAGCAATTAAATGACCATCATTATCATAAATAGGGGTTGCACAATGAGAAGTCGTCCCTTGAGACTGTGCTAATGACCTTAATCCAATATCCTGTAATTTTGATATATCCGGAAAATACATTTTACCGTCCATAATATCTTTGATATATGTAGTAAAGTTAGTGATTAAATGATTTTGATTTTTTTCGGATTTTCTCTCTAATCCTTGAGAGCACCTTTCATATGTTATTGATAATTTTTGCATAGGGGACGAAGTATAGAAATACCCTCCATTATGAAATTGCCATATATAAACTCTATCCGCATTATATCTACGTCTAACATCTCTTATCGCTAAATGAACTATCTCATCCTTTTTAATTTGAGCGAGTAATGTACCTTTAGACTCTAATTTTGTTTTTTTATCGTTATATCTTTTAAAAAACCCCGCACCGACTAAAGCTACTACAATTGAAGTAATTGAAGTAAGTAACACCTCTAAAATTTTTATAAAATCCATTTTTTGTTATATTAACGTTATTATATCAACGATAAATATATTAAAATTGTAAGTATAACAATATTTTTACCAATTTATTTTACACATTATGATTTATTTTTTATTACCTCATCGATAATACCATACTCAAGAGCTTCATTAGCATCCATCCAAAAGTCTCTTGAGGAGTCTTCAGTGACCTGTTTTGGGTCTTTATTACAGAACTCACCAAGTAATTCAAAAAGAATTTTATTCACTTTTTCCCATTCTTCAAAATTAATTCTAGCATCTTGAATATTTCCATAAGCCCCTCCACTAGATTGGTGTAACATTGTCTTTGAAAATCTTAGTGATGACCTTTTTCCTTTAGTTCCGGCACCTAATAGTACGGAGCCCATAGAAGCGGCCATTCCTGTATTTACAGTAACAATATCTGATTTAATATACTGCATGACATCTACCATAGACAAACCAGACTTAACTGAACCACCTGGAGAATCTATATGCATTGTAATATCTAAATTATCTACAGAGTCAAGATACATTAGTTGAGCTTGAACCACAGTTGACATACGGTCATCAACACCACCAGCTACCCACAAAACTCGGTCTCTCATCAATCTAGAGAAAATATCCATCTGAGTCACTCTCATTTCCCTCTCCTCAAGTATGTATGGTGTTAGTGACCCTTTAATTTGTTTTTCGTAATAGTCCATATTGAGTGATGATATATTATGGTCACTCTTTGCGTATTTTTTAAAATCTTCTCCGTAATTCATAATTTTATTTTTTTAATTGTGCGGAGAGAGAGGGATTCGAACCCCCGGTACCTTTCGGTACAACGGTTTTCAAGACCGTCGCATTCGACCGCTCTGCCATCTCTCCT
>Ga0208643_1000284_pt1 | contig 34170 bp, 35 predicted proteins | sample VirMetDEL_Nov_12_FD_184516 | JGI IMG/M metagenome (GOLD analysis project Ga0208643, IMG submission 184516) | Aqueous microbial communities from the Delaware River and Bay under freshwater to marine salinity gradient to study organic matter... | ecosystem: Environmental > Aquatic > Marine >...
CGTATTTATTAACGGTATGAAAGTAAAAGCAATTAGCGGCGTAGATAGTTCAAAGTTAAAATTAAGAATAAATAAAAACAAATAACTTAAAACTAAAATAAAATGACATTAGTTAGTAACTCACCGGGTTTAACTCCTGCTCCAATTAAAGGGCAAGCATTAAACTCTAATTACTTAAGCTTCACTGACGCAACTGGCGGTGGATCTTTCGCAAAACAATATCTACCTGAGCTTTACGAAGCAGAAGTAGAAAGATACGGAAACCGAACTATTGGTGGTTTCTTGAGAATGGTAGGAGCTGAAATGCCTATGACTTCTGATCAAGTAGTTTGGTCTGAACAAAATAGACTTCACGTTTCTTATAAAGATGCTGTAATAGCAGGATCATCACATAAAGATAAAATTGACATTACAGTTCCTTCAGGGGAAAATTGTGCTATAAAAGTTAACCAAACTATAGTTGTACAAGGTGCAACTGGTGAAATGACTGCTTTAGTAACTGACGTACCTAATAACACTGGTTCACAAACTGCTATTAGAATAACTTGTAAGCCTTACACTAATGTAAACTTTGTAGATAGTGCTGCTGGTTTGTTTGGTGATACTGCCGCTGTAACTGTGTTTGTTTACGGTTCTGAGTATGCTAAAGGATCTGCTGTTGCTGATGGAACATTAACACCTGCTTTTACTCAATATAGCAATAAGCCTATTATATTGAGAGACGAGTTTGAAGTTAATGGTTCTGATGCTGCTCAAATTGGTTGGGTTGAAGTTGCTACTGAAGATGGTGCTTCTGGATACTTATGGTATTTAAAAGCTGAGTCTGAAACTAGACTAAGATTTGAAGACTACATGGAGATGTCAATGGTTGAAGCTGAGAAAAAATCAGGTACTTCTACACTACCTACTTCTACTGAAGGTTCTGAAGGTTTATTTGCTGCTATCAAAGATAGAGGTCAAGTAATGGACGCTTTTTCTGGAGCTGGTGCAGGATCTGGAGCTTTAGCTGATTTTGATGCTATTTTAAAGCAATTAGATAAAGAAGGTTCTATTGAAGAAAACATGCTTTTCTTAAACAGACAGCTTGCTTTAGATATTGATGACATGTTGGGGTCTATAAATGGTTCTACTCAAGGTACTGGTGGTACAGCTGGTAACGGAGCTTCTTTTGGTTTATTTAACAATGAAACTGAAATGGCATTGAACTTAGGTTTTTCAGGATTTAGAAGAGGTTCTTATGACTTCTATAAATCAGATTGGAAATACTTAAATGATGCTTCTACAAGAGGTGTTTTAGGTATGAGTGGTATTACTCCTGGAAGTACTGTTGAAGGTGTTTTAGTTCCTGCTGGAACTTCAACTGTTTATGATCAAATACTAGGTCAAAATATCAGACGTCCTTTCTTACATGTAAGATATAGAGCTTCTGAAACTGAAGACAGAAGAATGAAGTCTTGGATTACTGGTTCTGTCGGTGGTGCTTACACTTCAAGTCTTGATGCTATGAAAGTTAATTTCTTATCAGAAAGATGTTTATGTGTTCAAGGTGCAAATAACTTCGTGTTATTCCAAGCCTAAACAAAACAATTATAAGGTGGTCGAAAGGCCACCTTTATTTTAATTATTATATTATATTATATTATGGAAACAAAAGAAAAAAAGTGGGAAATTAAAGATAGGCATTATCTTTTAAAAGGAATGAAACCTTTAGCTTACATATTAAGATCTAAGTCTAGCAAAAGACAACCTTTATTGTATTTTGATGAAGAAAAAGGCTACAATAGAGAACTTAGGTATGCTACTAATCAAAAATCTCCGTTTGTTGATGAGCAAGATGGTCAAAATTTATTAGGCCATATTGTTTTTGAAAATGGCGTACTTCACGTGCCTAAAAACCACCAATCATTACAAAAATTATTATCTTTATACCATCCTTTTAAAGATAAAAAGTATTATGAATTTGACTCAGTGGTTGAAGCTGTCGATGAATTAGAAGATTTAAACTTACAAATAGAAGCTTTGAATTTAGCTAAAGATATGGACATAGACAAAGCAGAAGCTATAATGAGAGTTGAATTAGGTTCTGATGTAACTAAAATGAGTACTAAAGAACTTAAAAGAGATTTACTACTATTTGCTCAAGATAATCCAGAATTATTCATAGAGCTTTCTAATGACGAAAATGTCGAACTTAGAAACTTTGGAATAAGAGCTGTTGAAGATAGCATTATAAAATTAGCTAGTGATCAAAGAACATTTAATTGGGCTAGTAATGGTAGAAAATTAATGACAGTTCCTTTTGACGAAAACCCATATTCAGCGTTAGCTGCTTGGTTTAAAACTGATGAAGGTCTTGAAGTTTACAAATCTATCGAGAAAAAGTTCAAATAACAAGTGACTATAATTATAAGGGGCTACATTAGTAGCCTCTTTTTAAAATATTAAAATGGCAATAAACGTAGATACAGTATATAAAACGGTATTACTTATATTAAACAGTGAACAGCGTGGCTATATGACACCTGATGAGTTTAATAGAATAGGTAGCCAGGTTCAAAGACAAATATTTGAAGCATACTTTGAAGATTTAAACCAACAACTACGTGTGCCACAATCTGATATGGAGTACTCTGATAGAGTTGCTATTACAGATGAAAAAATTGCAGAATTTAAAACTGAAAATGACCAAACAGTAGCTGAAAAAACTATTGGTGGTACAAATCCTTTTACAACTCCTTCTGAGTTATATAGACTAGGTTCAATTACTTATGAACCAAACACTGCAACATATAAAGAAATGCAGAGAGTAGGTAGAGCAGAAATATACAATATTAGAAAAGCTCCTTTAACTGCACCTACAACAAATTATCCAATATATTTATACGAAGACAATAAAGCTTTAGTTTATCCACAAACAATAGTTGATCCAGCTCATATTAAAATGCAATATGTAAAGAAACCAACTGATGTTAGATGGGGTTATTATTCAGGAAGCTTAGGGCAACTAATACATGATACAACTGTATATGGACCAAACTTATTAAATAACGGTGGCATATTATCATCTTATGCTGGCTTATTAGCAACTGGAGTTGTCGGAACCTACCCTGCGGTTACATATACCGGTGGTAGTGGAACTGGTTTAGTTATAAATGCTATAGTAAATACAACGAGCACGGTTACTTTTACAATAGTAACTCCTGGATCTGGTTATGTTGTCGGCGATCAAATAGTAGTTGGCGCTAATCAATTAGGAACAGGTAGTAACGCTGTTACAATAACATTAACTGCTGCAGACTTTAATTCAGGTAGTACATATGGAACTACTAATTTTGAATTACATAATTCTGAAAGAACTGAAGTTGTTTTAAAAGTACTGCTATATCAAGGTGTAGTAATAAGAGATCCACAAATAGTACAAGTCGCAGCATCGAGAGTACAACAAGAAGAAGTAAACGAAAAATCATAATAAATGGGACTATTAACAGAAACTAACGCTCAATATTACTCTGGACAACAGTTATTTACTCAACCTAATCCAGTAGTAACCCAAGTATTTGATTGGACTGGAGACACTGATTTAATTGTAGCTTTAGCTGGAGTTTCTAATACTAACTTTAAAGTCTTAAAAAACAATAATGAATTAACTTATACTACAGAGTACACTGTAGTTGGTAATTCTATAACTTTAGTAGGTACAGGCGTTAGTGTTCCTGGAGACATTATAGAAATAAAATTATTACAGTTTGCTATAGATAATAACTATGGCAGCTATGAGTATATAAAGCTAGATGACATTATAAATAACTTTATTGTAGCTTACGTAGGAGCTGGCAAATTAATACCATCTGCTAAAAGAACTGATATAATGTTTCACGCTAAAAGAGGTTTACAAGAGTTTAGCTACGATACGTTAAAAAGTATTAAATCACAAGAATTAACCATACCACCAAGCTTATCTATAGTTATACCACAAGATTACGTTAACTATGTTAAGTGTTCATGGATAGACGATGTTGGAGCTAAGCACATTATTTATCCAACTAGAGTAACTTCTAATCCAACAGAATTACCTATACAGGACGATGACGGTATACCAACTCAAGATGCTCAAGGTGAAAACAATTTAGCAGAACAATCAAAAACTGAAACTAGATGGGATAGTAGATCTTTAACAACTGATTTACAACCTGACGACTACAGAATACCTAGAAGAGATTTTTTAATAGGCCAAAGATATGGACTACAACCTGAAGAAGCTCAAGTAAATGGTAAGTTTACTATAAATGAAAGAACAGGTACTTTTTCTTTCTCAAGTGATTTAGCAGGTAAATTAATTATATTAGAATATATATCTGATGGTTTAGCTGTAGACTTAGATATGAAACTACCTAAGATGGCAGAGCAAGCAATGTATATGCACATAGCTTATTCTATACTATCAGGTAGAGCAGGTATTCCAGAATATGTGGTAAATAGATTTAAAAGAGATCGTTCTAGCGCTCTTAGAAACGCTAAAATACGTTTAAGTAACATAAAGATTGAAGAAATCTCTCAAGTGTTTAGAAACAAATCTAAATGGATTAAACATTAAGTATGCCAGAAATTAAAAATACTTTTCTAAAGTCTAAAATGAATAAAGATTTAGACTCTAGACTTATACCTAATGGTGAATATAGAGATGCTCAAAACTTAAGTGTTAGTAAGTCTGAAGGAGCTGACGTAGGTTCTTTAGAAAATATACTAGGTAATACTATTATATCTGACTTAAAAAATAAAATAAAAACTTTAGAATCTGATAAGTTAGAGACATATTGGTCGGGTTCTAATATAAGGCCTAACGAAATATTAACTAATCAACTAGAGATTATAGGTTATTATTCAGCTGTATCTATAGATACTTTATTTTTGTTTATAACAGACTATAGAGATTCATCTAATGATAGATTAAGTAATTTTGCTCCAAGTGATAAAGGTGATTCAACATCTTTTCCACAAGTCTTTCAATATAAAGGCGCTATGTGCTACATAGTTCAATTTAACTTAATATCTAATGAGTCTAGAGTTTTAGTTGGTGGTAACTTTCTTAACTTTTCTAAAACGCACCCTATATTAAATGTAAACCTACTTGAAGATTTACTTTTTTGGACAGATAATAGAAATCAGCCAAGAAAAATAAATATTAAAAAAGCTGCTTTAACAGGTAACTTTAATGGGTCTTGGGAAACTTGGAGCGGGTCGAGAACTAACAATCCTTACTATTATAATGAAGATCATATTTCAGTTGCGAAATTTGCTCCGTATGAGTGTTTTAAGTTTGTAGATTCTTCAGATAATAATACTTTAATATCTAATAATGAAGAGTTTTTACCACCTCATATAGTTACATTAATTACTAATACAGCAGGCGCGGGAGGTAATACTTTAAATATATCTGGTAATTATTTGTTATCAGGTAATAATCCTGATATAGTCGGTGATAACTCCGCTCCACATAGTGGCGCTGATAGACTAACAATAAAAATAAATGACAATTATTATAATTATTTAATAAGCAGTGTTGGTCCTAATGCTAACGGTTTAGATACTGATATAGTTCTAACTGAAGCATTTAATGGTGCTTCAAACCCTAATTTTCCAAGTGCAGGACCTAACCCAAGTAATTGCTTTATATTAATAAGTAGAAAAAACCCAGATTATAATAACAGTTATAAAGGAGACATTAATTTATTAAAAGATAAATTTCCAAAGTTTAGTTATAGGTTTAAATATGATGACGGAGAATATTCTTTAATGGCTCCATTTACTCAAGCTGCTTTTGTGCCAAAGCAATTTGGTTATTTTATAGATAATGACGAGGAGATAACACTACAGTCTGGTAATGTTAAGTTTATGGAAAACAGAGTAGATCAAGTAAAATTAAATTTAACTTTGCCTTATAATGGTGATGAAATTAAAGATAGTTTGAAAGTCGATCAACTACAAATACTTGTTAAAAACTCAGATGAATTAGCGGTTAGAGTAGTAGAAGATGTCGATGTTTCTAGGCTTGGCACAGACACAAGCTACGAGTATAATTATTTATCTTCTAAAGCTATTAAAACCTTACCAGAAGCTGACTTAATTAGAGTACACGACAAAATACCTGTTAGAGCTTTAACTCAAGAAGTTATTAGTAATAGAGTTGTTTATGGAAACTATTTAGACAAACATACTTCACCTGATAACTTAAATTATGATGTTAATTATGTTTCTAAATCAATAACATCGCCTAATGACAAGACAGCTATAGAGCTTCCAAACCACACGTTAAAACAAAATAGAAGTTATCAAGTTGGCATTGTTTTAATAGATAGGTATGGTAGAGCTTCTAATGTTATATTAAACAACTCTGACAATGTAGGAAGCGCTAAAAACTCAACTATATACGCGGATTATGTTAGTGAAACAAACCCAGCTTTTACTAATTTTTTTGGAAAACAAATAGAATTAAATCTAAGAAGCACAATACCAAGTTCTGACTATAAGCTTAATTATCCAGGGTTGTACTCTGAAACAAATCCATTAGGTTATCATAGTTACAGAATAGTTGTTAAACAACAAGAACAGGATTATTACAATGTATATACTCCAGGCGCTTTAGCTGGAGAGTTAATATGGGATGCCGCAGTGTCTAATGATGAGAACTTAAAAGTATATGATCCAGGTAGTCCTAGTTCTAATCCTCCAGTTCCTCCAAGTGGGGTAACCGCAAATATAGAAGATTACCTGCCTACTTTTCATAGCAAGAGTAGAATAACATTATTAAATATATTTGGCGATAACATAAACAAAATACCAAGGGAGCTTTCTGAAGTTAACGGAAATGATACTACTTTTAATAGTAGGGTTTTATTATATAACCGGGTAAATCCTATATATTCAAGCTCTAACGGATCTTACAACACACAGTCTATAGTAAGTAAGCAGGGGGAAAAAGTAGTGTCTATAGAGCCTTTTAAAGAACTAGGATCTTGGACAACTACTAAAGGTATTCTTTTTCCTTCTAGTGATCCAGATAAAAAACATGACATTCCTCAGCCTTTCTATCCATACTTTGTAACTACAGACGACGTAGGTAATCCGCCGGGTTATGAATACTATTTTTATGATATATTTTTTAATGCTTCGGCAAATCCTTTTATAGCTAAAATAGAAACAGATTTTAAAATAGGTGCTACTCCAGAATATAAAAAAGAACCTATAGACACAACTACTTCAACTGCAACTTCTGATATAGCAACTGCTAAAACAAATATAGAAAGAGCTTGGCAAGATTTAGGTATTTTTGAAACCGAAGCTACTAAGTCAGCTTTAGATATTTATTTTGAAAGTTCAACATCTGGGTTAATTACAGATTTTAATTTAGATGTTTCTGGGTCTTATCCAGGTGGCATTTTTGACGGTACTAACAAAACAGCTTTAGGTCAAAACATACAGTACATACATACTGAAGGTTTAGATTCGTCAACTGATAGCCCTAAAGATGCTACTTTAAGCTTACAATTAACAGACCCTTCTGGTGGTATTATAAGCTCTAGTTTTACAGCTCAAATACTTCAAGTTTTAGACGGTAATGGAAATAATAGAAATTCAGATTTTATAATAACACAACCAACTACAACAACTTTTAAAATACAGTCAACTAGCAAAGAAGTTTTCTTGTCAGATTCTAGTGTTAGAGAGAACTATACTTTTAATTTAACTTTTACAGATACATCAAATCCTTCTAGCCCACTATGGGTAGGAGCTTTTCCACTTCAATTAAATAATTGTCAATTACAAAATGTAGCACCAAGCTTTACAACACAGCCAACTCCAATAGCTACTAACACATATGAAAAAACTATATACGTTCCAGGTCAACTGCAAGCTAAAAATATACTTTCTATAGTAACATCAAACACAGTGCCAACAGGCTATGTTAAAGCTGTAAATGGCAGCGCTGATGCTTCTAGAAATTCAGAAGAACTAGTTTATGAAGTTGTAGACGCTGCTGGTTATACTAATTATAATCAAGGTGCAGCTGATTTTGAAATTGATCCTAACGGCGTTGACGGGCATCAACTAAACACTATACCAGACTTTGGATCATTATACCCAAGCTCTGTAGTTGGGTCAGTTGCTGCGCCAGATCCATATTCTTATTATTTACAATTAAAAGTCACTGATGCTAATGGGAATGGTGATAGTGTTTTGTCAACTCCTTTTAAAGTTGATATATACGTTTTAAGACTTTAGTAATAATAAAAACAAACAAGTGATTATAAATTATGGCTATTGATATAAAATACTTTAATTCTTTTGTTTTAAAAAAGACAGTAAATTTACAAGCTGATGTGACAAACACTCAAGCTAATCATAAGGCTGTATTCACTGGACTCCCTTGGAACCCAAGCGGTTATCCAGCGTTTATTGTAAATGGTCAAAGCTTAATTGGTAGAGCTAGATATACAGATACTATTTCTGAAAATGAAAGAAACTGGATAATAGAAGAAGCTAGAATTAGAGGTGGTTATAATAATACAGAAGTAGGATATAGTCCAAGAGCTTATTTAAGAGAAGACGTTAATGAAGGAAAAGTTAAAAACAACGCTTTAATATATTCAGGTATTTATAATTCTTTAACTGGTTTAAATGAAACTAATGTATTTTCAGTAGGCGAACAAATAACTAAAGCAACTGACCCTATAAATGGTAGTATACAAAAACTACATGCATTAGATACTAACTTAGCTATATTTCAAGAAAACAAAGTAAGTAATGCTTTAATAGATAAAGATGCCATTTACTCTGCTGAAGGAGCAGGATCTGTAACATCGACTAACTTAGTTATTGGTCAAATAACACCTTATGTAGGCGAATACGGTATAAGTACAAACCCCGAAAGCTTTGCTAACTTTGGCTATAGAAGATATTTTGCTGATAAGTATAGAAACTCTATAATGAGATTATCAAGAGATGGCTTAACAGAGATATCTCAATATGGTATGAGTGATTTTTTTAGAGATAAACTAGGTGAAATAACTGATGGTTTTACAAACTTAAGTTTTACTTCTACTTACTCTAGTTCAGGAACTTCTCCATATAATTATGTAAGAATAACTAGTGATCTTGATAAGTTAGAAAAAGGCTTGCAAGTAATAATACCTCAATCAAGTGGTCCAGATATAATAGCTATAGTACTAGGGTTTTTTGGTTCTACAAATGGTAGTTTTCTAGACATATTTATAGATAAAAGCCCAGGAACACCTAGCGGTAGTAATGTTACTTTTAATAAATTTGTAAAAGAATTAGTAGTTGGAGGTTTTGATAATTATAATAACAACTACACTTTATCATTACAAAAACAAAGTAACTTTGCAACTCCTACTACTTCTCAAGATAACGTCACTGATTTTTATACCTTATCTTTTGACGAAAGAGCAAGCGGTTGGACAAGTTTCTACACTTATAAACCTGGTTTTATTTTTAGTTTAAAAAATAACTACTACACAGTTAGTGACTCAGAACTTTACAGGCATTATTCTAATAGTACTAGAAATCAATTTTATGGAGTTGACAATGGTTCTAATATAACTTTTGTATTTAATGCTAGTCCAAGTATAGTTAAAAACTTTAAAACTATTAATTACGAAGGTGATAGTGGTTGGGAAGTTAATTTCTTAGAATCAGATAGACAAGGTAGTTACTTTGACCAAGCTAAACCAATAAAAAGTTACGATGAAGGTTTATATACAGAAAATGGTATACCTTATAGAGTAGGTTTTACAGTAAAAGAAAATAAATATTTTGCTAATTTAGTTAATAATACCGAGGCAAGGCCAGGTGAAGTAGTATTTGGTAATGCTACAACAGGTATTAAAGGTTATTTAGCAACAGTAAAAGTATCGACAGATGCAACTACAGATCCAGGTGGAGCCAAAGAGTTGTTTGCTGTCTCAACAGAATTTGTAGTATCATCAAGATAAAATTATAATTATGCCATTAGATAAAGTATTAGGATTTTTTGCGGACAATAAAGAAGTGACTCAGTTAATAGCTAAGTCAGTTCCAGCTATTATGGGGTTTCACCAAGCTAATAAATCTAAAAACGCAATAGAAGATTATCAAACAAAGTTAGATGATATTGAAAAAAGCAGACAACAAATAGTTAATCCATATGCTAATGTAACAAATCCTTTTGCCAACATGCAAGTAGCTACAAAGGCTGCTGAAATGCAAGCTGAGCAAGCAGATATTTCTTTAGCTAACACTTTAGATAATTTAAGAGAAACTGGCGCTGGTGGAGCAACTGCTCTAGCTCAAGCTGCTTTAAGATCTAAACAAGGCATATCAGCTGATATACAAAAACAAGAGACTCAAAATCAAAGACTAGCAGCTCAAGGTCAACAGCGTATGGAAATGGCTAAAGCACAAGGCGAACAAGCTAGGTTTAATATGCAAGAAAATAGAGATGTTAGAGATATCAATAGATTACAAATGCAAATGGATTTAGCACAACAACAAAGAGCAGCTGGTTTAGCCACAGGTGCAGCAGCTTTAGCCTCTGGAATAGGTGGTTTATCTACTTTTATAAATCCTGAAGCTAGAAATACTGAATCAACTATGGATAATACTAATTTTACAGCAAGTGCTACCAATGCAGCTAATCAAGCAGGTTTAAATCAAATAGCAGGTATGCAGCTTATGGATCCAGGTCCAGATCCTTCGTTTGATTTTAGTCTTTCAGCTGATATTTTTGCTGATCCCAATGCTACTTCACAATATGGCCAACTAGGCATATCAAACATGGTTGCAGAAAGAGATAGACTAAGACAAGCTGGTGAATCAACCGCTGACTTACAAGCTTTAATAAACTCTACTACAAAACTAATTAAATAAATTATGGAAGATTTTAGCAAACCAGTGAGTCCTTATAGAGGTCGAGGAAGAGGTAGTTACGTGCCTAGAACAATTTTTAATCCTGCAGCTGATGTTTTAGCTGGAATTGAGTATGTAGAAGGAACCTTTAAAGAAAGAAGAGATAAAGTAAACTTGTTTCAACAGCAAGCTGAGCAAAGGCGTATAGACATGCAAAAGCTAGTCAACGACACTCAAAGGATTGACCAGACTGATACTATGGCTAAAATGACTGATCAGTTTTCAAATATGGTTACCGACATATATAAAGCTGATATAGCTAGTTTTGACGGTGATAGAAGTGATTATTTAAATAAAGCTAATAATGCCCAAAAAGTAATTGGTGATTTTGGCAAAGTAATAGGTACTGTGAATGAGCTATCTAACAAGTATTTAGACATGAATCCAGCTGAACAAAAAAAGATGGTTTTAAGAAATCAATTTATAGGTGAAAATGGAGACAAAAGAAAAGCTTATATGGCATTTTTAAATGATCCATCAAAAATGAACATTAGAATACAAGGTTCAGACATAATAATAACTAATGATGGTCAAGATTTATTTAATGGTACTCAGCTTTTAAACTCTGTTAAAGATGGAAACAATTTAATAGAATATGCTAATGATTATACAGAACAAATTGGAGCAGCTTCTAAAGACGCTATGTCTGGTATTAAAAACCTAGTTGTTGCTAAACAGTATGAAGGAATGTCTAATGATGGATCTAGAGTATATACTACAGCTAAAAACGATTACTTAGGAGCTGCTGATCAATATAGAAAAAATTTAGAAAATAGTGATAAAATAGATGCTTTATTAAATGAATCTACTTTTCAAAGGTATATTGACGGTGATGAAAATTACAATAGCCAAAAGCATGATGCCGCTACTAAAGAAGCTATTATAGAGCAGTTAATTATAAAAGAGTTTCCTATGTATAAAGAAGAGCTTAAAAAAGGTAAGCTTGTTAGATCAGCTATTGGCAACAAGAAAGTAGTTAGTAAACTTGCAACTAAAAAAGCTGAAGAAGAAAAAGAAGAAGAAGCTCCTGAAACAGTTACTTACACTGAAATACTTAAGCCTGCTGAGACGTTAAAATCTCTTTTACAAAACCCAAATCAAGGAACTAGAAGTAAAGAGCTGGTCACTGAAGAAAATAAAATGAGATTTGAAGCATTAAGTGATAGTGAGAAAAAAGCTAAAAAAGCTTTAGAAACCAGTTTAAATAACAGGTTTTTTGGTCAAAATTTTGGAACACAAAGCGAACCCGTAATAATAGCTAAAGGAGAAATAGCTGTCAACAATGATGGCGAATTAATGTATTTCCCTAAATACAATAAAACTACAAAAGGAGTTACTGATTTAGCGACTATAGAAAGCTACAATAATGGAATACCTTTAACTGAAGATTTTTTATTTAGATTTGAGAAAAAACTTAATAAAGTTATAGGAGAAGATGTTAAACTAGCTTCTAAATATCCTGTTATTAAAAACCAGAATGATTTTTATTCTCAAGAAATAGGCACTACTGTGCAATACAACGGAAAGCTTTATGTAATAGCAGGTAATGCTAATTCAAGAAGTTTAATACTTAAAAAATAAAACATGTCAGAGAATTCTTTAGATGCTTTTATAGTAGAAGACCCAGTTAACGATATTGAAGATTTAAGTAGGTTTATAGTTCAAGAAGAAGAAAAACAACCAGAAGTTGTTTCACAAGAACCTTCTTTGGATATGAAACCTGAAATAGAAACTTTTGATTGGCAACCTAGCATGTCTGCTAAAGAGTATGAAGCTCTTCCACTAATGGATAAAGAAAGAGCTAATTGGGAAAAGTTTAAAGAAATAGAATTAAATAAACAAAAAGAAGAAGTTGTAAAATCAGATGTTACTGCAGATACAAAAGCTTTTTCTAGCTTAGAAGATATACCAAAGTATGAAGGTTTAACTAAAGAAACTAGTCTAGCTCCGGATAAAGATGGATTATATAATGTTCTTATAGAAGATGTAGCTACAACTATATCTACGCCAAGCTTTCCAGGGGAACCTAGTTTTACTAGTAGTGATAAAGTCATAGACAAACGTAAGGCTAATAAAGAAGAAATGGAAGTGTTACTTCCTGTTATGGATGCTTTGCAAAAAGAAGCTTTTAAAAATCTACAAGATTATGGATTTAGCAATGAAAACGCTTTAGGTTCTGATACATACACTATATCTACCGAACAACATGCTATAATAAAAGATAGTATTTATGATAAATTTGTAGAAAAAGCAGGTATACCTATTGATAGGGGTTCTTTTGATTTTTTGTATAATGAAACTATTGTAGACAATAAAGACCAAGTAGAAAGAGATTATAAATCAAATAGAATAAGACCTGAATCTACTGAAGTTTCACCTGAGTTTAAAGAACTTTTTGTTTTAGAAGCTGATAAAGGCAAAAGCGAAGTAGAACTTACTAGTGATAGTTTAAAAGCTAAACAATTTGAAATAACTAAAGAATTAAACAATATAAACAATGTTTTAATTCCTCAAGCTGTTAATAGAACAGTTGACAAAGGTGAATCTTCTACAAAAAGAAATCGTCAGCTAGATGATTTAAACAAAAGAAAAATAGAATTAGAAAACGAGTATAAAGATCTTGATAAAGCTATAGAAAAAAATGCTACGAGTATTAAAGTAATAGGTGGTTGGATGCCTGGCGATCCTTTATCTTTTCAAGGAAAACCTAGAACTTATAGAGAAATAAACGAAGAGTTAAACTCTAAGTTTTTTAACATGCAGGGTAGAAGTGAAGAATCTACAAAAAAATTAAATAAAGTATCTCAAGATGTAGAAAACACCGCAGGTGTTAGAGCTCAAAACTTAATAAATGAAAACCCAGCTTTATCTCAAAGAGAAGCTGTAGAGCAGTTGTTTAACGACGAGCTTTTATATTTGCAACAATTTGAAGCTGATGGTAGAAATAGTTTTGTTAATTTAAAATTTACACCACAGCAACTTTCAGGTGGTAATCCAATGGGAGCAAAAGTTTTAAGAGCTTTAGATGCTAATGGATTAAAAAAGAACATAGATGATAGTGGTAATATAAATATATCTTTATATGATTTAAGAGCTGCTGGTATTGATTCTAGAAACTTTGAAGGTTACTTTGATGAATTAGCTAATTTGATAAGTAATAAAGATCTTAACGCTGTTAAGATGTACAATGAAGAGGTTGATGAAGTAACTGTAGCAGCTAGAACTTTTAGAAATTTAGCTATAAATAATGTAGATGTTGGAGCTATAGAAAAGCCTGATGGTTTTGTTAATCTTATACAAACTGGAGCTGTTGCTACTTTAGAAACTTTAGGTATGAACAAGAGTGAAGCTGAAGAATTTTTAACAGGTACAACTGAAGGAACGGCTAGAACTCAAATAGATAATTTAGATAGAGCTATAAAAACTGCTAATAACACACCTGAGATACAAGCATCAATGGGTGGTAAAATAGAGTTAACAGAAGATCAAAAAGAAAACATATCTATGAGTATGACAGAAGAGGTTACTTCTGGAATAGGTGGTTTTGTGCCTGACTTAATGATATTAGGTGCTACTGGAGGGGTTATGAACGCTATGGGTTATGCTAAATTAATTAGTAAAATGTCACCTATGGCTAGGTTTATAACTGGAGCTGTTGTTGAAGAAGCTAAAATGCAAACAATACTAGATATGAAACCTGGTGGTGGTGCTACTTTTTATACTTTAGGTGCAGCCACAAGTGGTATAAAACTTAAAGGGGCATTTGCATGGCTGGACCCTTTGTTTCAAAAAGTTATAAAAGCTGGACCAATTGGAGCTATATCAGCTGAAGGAGCTGGAGTTGCAGAGTTAGCTTATGAAAGTTTTATGGGTGATAAAAACTTTAAAGCAGAGTTTGATGAAATGTATAAAGACTTTAGCACAGTATCAAGAAGGGCTATTGTAAATAGCATGGTCTTTGGTTTAACAGGTTTTACACATGTTAAAAGAGGAGACTTCATGACGACTCAAAGAAAATATGAAGTTATTTCTGAATTAAAAAACGAAGTCAACAACTTAATGGGGCAAAAGTTAGACTTTGTTGATGGTTTTTCTAGTGAATTAAAAGTAGATAAAGATGGAGTTGTAATTCCAGATGCATTAAAGCCTAAAAAACAATTTAAAGATCTATCACCAAAAGATCAAAAGAAATTTGCAGAGTATACTCAAAGAATACAAACTCTAAATCAAGAGATACAAGCTCAAACCATGCATCATAAGCTAGATCCTAACTCTAAGAACTTTGAAAAAGACTTTGATAAAATGATTACAGAGCCTATGAATAGGGCTATGAAAGCTCTTGTACCAAATTTTGAAGGTGTCAAGGTTAAGTTTGGTAGAAGAAGCGATCCTAAAACCCCTATGTTTAAAAAGAATTTTGACAGTGCAGAGAACACTGCTCAGTACAATCCTAAGACAAAAGAAATGTTTTTTGACTTAGATGCTTATACAGCTGGTAAACCTCCTCACGAATTTACACATGTTGCTTTAAATGCTTATCTTGAAGCTAATCCTGGTATGAAATTAAACTTTACTAAAAACTTAGGTAAAGTATTTGAAGGGTTTGACTTTGGTGAATTTGAAGGAACTGAGCTAGCTAAAAGAATTAAAGAAAGATATAATATAGATCTTAGAACATGGAAAGGTAAGAACTTAGCTGCTGAAGAATACTTAGCTTTTATGGGTGAATTTCTAGCTGATCCAAAAGTTTATTATAGTAATCCAGACTTAGCATCTACTTTTATGAATCAAGTTAGATTAGAGGTTAAAGACTTTCTTGTTGAAGCTGGCTTAAAAACACCTAACGTTAAAACAGCTAAAGATGTAGTTCAACTACTAGGTATGATAGGTGAGAAAACTAGAATGGGTGGAAGGTTTGAAGTTAAAATGCAGACGCTTGCTAAGTTAGACGAAATAGATGTAATAGGTGCAGAGCTAGTTAAAGCTAACAGAGAGGCTGAAGGTAAAAAAGTAGCTTCTAAAGATTTAACTGAAGATGCACCAAGATTAACCCCTTTACAAGAGATAAATAAATTAATTTCACAAGAAGTAAAAAGTAAAGAAGATTATGATCAATATATAAGAAGTAGAGAAGGTCAACGTCTTATTTCTTCAATATATACTTCTGGTGGAGTTATAAACAATTACATAAGATCTAGACAAGAGAGTAGAGCAGAAGGAGATAAGATAATAGATAATGTAGCAGATAGAATTTTAAATTTCAACCCAGAAAGTAAAAGAGCAGATGGGTCAACAGTTGGTGTAAAAGGTTTTGGAGAATCTATATTTGCTAATACGAGGTTTGGTAAGTTAGATGCTAAAAGAGATTTAGCAATAGAAGCAGAAAGAAGAAAGAAAACTGTTTCTACAGACGATGAGCAAGCTAGGCAAATAGCTTCTACTGAAACTACAACTAAAGTAGAAGATAAAAAAGCAAAAGTTACTCCAAAGTCTAAAGTAACTAGAGACTTTCCAGAAATATTTACTGAAGACTTAAAAAATGAAATTGACAAAGGTTTATTAGAAATATTTGAAGGTAAAATACCAGGTGTTGAAACAAAGGAATTTAAAAGCTTTATAACAGAAGCATCAAGAGGTAAGCTAACTAACAAAGTTAAAAAAGCTTTAGGTGCAGGTAAAAACTATGAATTTTCTATTAAGAAAATGGCAGAAAAAATGAAGGAAACTTTAGATCCTAGATTTTTTGTTAGATTAGAAAGTCAAACTAAACCTGAAAATAGAATATTTACTAAACCACCTAAGCGTTTAACTAAAAAATCAGACATAGACGCTGCTTTATTAAACGATAAAGTCTATGTAGAAAACTTAGAACAAGGCGTTAACATATATGAGTTTAAGGATTTTACTCCTAAACAATTATCAGATTATATATTGGCACCAACTATAAGCCCTACCACAGGAGCTAAGAGTGGGTTAAGAGGTACTAGAAAAACAGCTTTTGCAGAAGGTTTAGTTGATAGAATAACTAGAGATGCTACTCCACAAAACCTTAAAAGAATAGGTAAAGAAACTGGTGAAATAGCTGAGATCAGTAAGAAAATGCAAGTTGATCCATCGACTATAATGGCATCTAAAGACTTAACAAGAACTCTTATAAAGGCTTTTAAACAAATTAAAAAAACTGGAAAACTAGATAAAAAAGAATTATTAAAAGGCATAACTTTAGATTGGGAAATAAAAGCTATAGAAGACTTAAATGAGAGTAGATTTAAAGTTGCTATAGATAATGATATAATTAAATTATCTGATTTAAAAAAATTAACTAAATTAGATTTAGAAGGTGATTTAAGGTTTTTTAATGAAGCAGCTTTAGAAACTATAGCTTTAAAAGAAGATATATCTATACCTAAAGCTAGAGAAAGGTATATGGGAGAAGAAATATCTTTAATTACTGATGGTAAAAAACTGAAAGCTAGTATACCAGGCACTACTTATAGATCAGCAAAAGAAAGAGCAGAACCTAAAAACTTTAAAAAATCCAAACCTTATTATATAGATTTTATTGAAAGATTAACACCTAAAGGATCTTCTTTTAGTAAGCTACCTAATTCTATTCAAAAAATGATAATGAATACTATAGGTATGGGCGATCATAGAGGTAGAACTAATGGTAGAAAATTTACATTTAAAGAATACGGTGTTAAAGAAGGAGATTATATTGGCTTACTAGAAGCTGTTTATAATATAAAAGAGTTAAGTTTAAAAGGCAAAGGAACTTCTATTGAGTCTTTTAAAGACGATATAAACATACCGGCACCAGGGCCTAGCAAAACAAAAGCTTCCTTAGCCGAGGGTGCGGTAGATTTTAGAGCTGAAGCCGCTAAAGCTATACTGGGTAGAGGTCAGTTTAATGTTGATGCTGTTTTAGATGCTAATAAAGCAGCGTTACAAAATGTTTATAATGCAGCAAAAGAAGTTGTTAAAAATGCTAAAAATCCTATAGAAGCATTAGATTTCATGATAGATTTAATGCTAGAGCAAACTAATAGATCTATTGGTGGGATAAAAGGATTAGCAGGTGTTGAAAGTATTACAATGGAGGGGATGAGAGGTTCTAATCCAGAAATAACTAAAGAACTTCATAATGAACATTTAACTGAATTGTTCACTATGACTAAAGACTTTGGTAAAATGATGGAGCGATTTATTAAAGGTGAACAATCTGAAGCTAGTGTAGATTTACAATTAAAAAGAATGGTTGAAGATTACAACCAAGGTATAATAAGTGAAGCTAGAAGAGAAATTAAAGATTTTGATGGAACTTCTATTAGGTCATATGTAGATAATTTAATATTTTTAGGTAAAGACGCTACAAAACAAATACCATTAAGAGAATCAACTTTTGCTGAAGCTGAAAATATAGCTGAGGTTATAAGAAATAACGCTACTAAAACTATACTTAATAGAATAGCTAATACTCCTTATAGAAAATTAACTTTAGCTGGTATTTTAGCTAAACAGCGTCAAATGAATAAAGCTGAATATCAAAAGCTTAAAAATCAAAATATAGAAGTAGTTAAAGAAGCTTCTATGGCTAGCAAAGATTTAACTCAAAGCGAAATGCTTAATGAGCTTAATAAAAGAGATAAAGCATTTAGATTAGCTAATAATCGTAATAAAACTATTAAAAAAGCTAGAGTGTTTGATTTTGACGATACTATAGCTAGAAGTAAAAGTAAAGTATTTGCCGAAAGAGATGGTAAAAGAAAAACACTAACAGCTGAAGAATTTGCTAAGCAAGGTGAAAAACTAATTTCAGAAGGCTGGAAAATGGACTTTACAGATTTTAATAAAGTTGTTGAAGGTGAAAAAGGTCCTTTGTTTGATTTAATTAAAACAATGAAAGAGGCTCCTGGTGATAGAGATATATTTATTCTTACAGCTAGAGCACCTGAATCCCAAAAAGCTATATATGAATTTATGAAAGCTATGGGTGTTGAAATACCTTTAGAAAACATAACAGGTTTAGGTAAATCAAGTGGTCAAGCAAAAGCTGACTGGATAATAGATAAAGCTTCTGAAGGTTACAATGATTTCTTTTTTGCAGATGATGCTATGGCTAATGTTAAAGCAGTTAAAGATGCTATGAGTGTATTAGATGTTAAATCTAAAGTACAACAAGTTTTAGCTTCTAAAGATCTTTCTAGAGATTTTAATAGTTTAATAGAAGAGTCTACTGGTATTGGCGCAGAAAAAGTATTTTCAGATGTTAAAGCGCAAGTAAGAGGTGCAAAAGCTAAAAGACAAAGATTTTTTATACCACCATCAGCGGAAGACATGCTAGGTTTAGTTTATACAACTCTAGGCAAAGGTAAAAAAGGTGAAGCTCATTTAAAGTTTTATCAAGAAAACCTATTTGATCCTTATACTAGAGCTATGGAAAACTTGTCAACTGATAGAGTAAACTTAATGGCTGACTTTAAAGCTCTTAAAAAGCAATTAGATGTACCTAAAGACTTAAGAAAAACAACTGAGTCAGGATTTACTAATGAGCAAGCTGTAAGAGTTCACTTGTGGAATAAAATGGGTGAGAAAATACCTGGTTTATCTAAATCAGATCTAAAAGAATTAAATGACATAGTAGAAAAAGATCCTAAGTTACAAGCTTTTGCAGATCAAATACTTTCTATAACTAAAGGTGATGGTTATTCTACACCTAAAGAAAACTGGGCTGTTGGAACTATAACTACAGATTTAATAGATGTATTAAATACTAAAAAGCGTAGTAAGTATTTAGAGACATGGAAACAAAATAAAAACCTTATATATTCTAAAGAAAATTTAAACAAGCTAGAAGCAGCCTATGGACCTAAATACAGAGCTGCACTTGAGAATTCATTAAGGCGTATGGAGTCTGGAAGTAACAGACTTGGTGGAGGAAATAGGTTAAGTAATCAAGTTTTAGATTATATAAATAATTCTACTGGTGCTATAATGTTCTTCAATGCTAGGTCAGCTGTGCTTCAAACAATATCAGCTGCTAACTTTATAAACTGGAGGTTTAACAATCCTTATAAAGCTGGTAAAGCATTTGCTAATCAACCTCAATACTGGAAAGACTTTGTTGAATTAATGAACTCTGATTATTTAAAAGACAGACGTAATGGTCTTAAACTTAATATAAATGAATCTGAAATAGCTAATGCAGCTAAAACTAGTGGTAATAAAGCTAAAGCAGCTTTAAATTATATACTTGAAAAAGGTTATTTACCTACTAAATATGCTGATAGCTTTGCTATTGCATCTGGTGGAGCTACATTTTATCGCAATAGAATTAATGATTTAATTAAAAATGAAGGAAAAACAGAGGCTGAAGCTAAAGAAATAGCTATGAAAGAATTTAGACAAGTATCTGAAATGTCTCAACAGTCTTCTGATCCATCTAAAATATCTCAACAACAAGCTAGTGACTTAGGTAGAGTTGTGTTGCAATTTGCTAATACACCTATGCAGTATGCTAGAATACAAAAAAGAGCTGTTCAAGACATTGTTAATGGTAGAGGTGATTTAAAAGCTAACATTAGTAAAATAGCTTATTATGGGTTTTTACAAAACATGTTGTTTAATGGGTTACAACAAGCTGTTACTAGCTTAGGGTTTGGTGATGAAGAAATGACAGACGCTGAAGAGAAGAAGCTAATTAAAGCTGCTAACGGGATGTTAGACTCTTCACTTAGAGGTTTAGGTATGGCAGGTGTTACTATTCAAGTTCTTAAAAACTTAGGTATAGATATATATGATAGATCTAAAAGAGATAGACCTGAGTATGGTGATTCTTATAAAAAGCTATTAGATTTTTCTCCTGCTATAAAAAGTAAATAGGTAAGTTTTCAATCTGCTGCATATCCATTTGATAGTAAAAAACGTAGAGCAGAAGTATTTGAAAAAGGATTTAGTTTAGACAATCCAGCTTATGAATCAATGGCTAAAGTAGTAACAGGTACAACTAACCTACCTTTAGATAGGCTATATAGTAAAGTTAATAATTTATCTGCAGCTATGGATGAAGAAACTGAAACATGGCAATCAATAGCTATGATATTAGGTTGGCCAGAGTGGCAAATAAAAGGTAGAAAAAATTATGTTGAAGCACCTAAGGCTAGTAAAGAGCAAACTAAAAAAGATTTAGAAAAAAAATTAGGAGTAAGATTCTTATAAGGAACAATAAAATACTGGGCACCATACCCAAAGTTCCTGTAACCAAAAAAGGGGAAGTCGTAATGACCTCCCCTTTTATTATTTAACACCATGGGCAAAATCCGCCCGGACAGTTTTCACACATAATTTAAATTTTAGAATCTATAAGTAATACCAAGAGCAAATAAAAAACCTCCACTAGCTACTGCTAAAGTGTTGGGATTTAAATTGATCTTTTGTTTATGTATAATCATATTGCCAGCTGCAAAGCTAGCTAGGCTTATACCACCTATAATTGCTAATTTCCTCATTGTTTTATTTTTATTATAAGATAAACATTAGAGAACATTATACTTATTAAAACAATAGCTGCATATATTATAGCATCACCTAAATAAGGTTTAACTGCCAAGGTAAATGCAGATAAAGTTACCATTTTAATAAATAAACTTCCGTACATAATACCATAGCCGGCTTTTGCAAACCGACTAGTTAGTATTATTACCATAAATGTTATTACAAGAACCAGTATTGCAGCAACGAATCCGTAAACAGCTGATGCTATCATGTTATTTCACATGCTCCACCAACACAAGCTAATTCTCCAGCTAAGTCAGTTTCATCATCAACTTCTACAATCTTACTAAGATCAACATCTTTAAGATGTTTCATAGCCATATCATAGTTCACTTTACTTATATCTTCAAATGGAGCTTGAGTATATGTACCACCATCATAAGGAAGTACAGATAATCCATTGTAATGATCTCTGTTTTTCCACATCCATTCACCAGCTTTATCCCACTCGTCTTGCTTTAAACTAACAGTAGCTGAAACATTATGAGTGTTAGATCCTTTTCTATGACCAGGCTTAACCCACTCAGTAGCAACCTTTTTAATTCTTTCAAGTAAATCAAATGGTGATTCATCTCTTAATATAGAATTTTTAGGTGCTTTCTGTGGTATACTAATTACAGCAGTGTCGTGAGGTCTAAAAAACTCATCTTCAATTAACTCAGGATGGTTAGTAGCTAAGTATTTATACATAGATTCATTTTTACCAACTCTGATCCTACGCGTGTAATAATCATTATGCCATGCGTGAATACCCGATGAAGTTCCTAATGCCAGAGATGTCGTCCCAGCAGGCTTCACGGTTGTGCATCTTGCAGCTGGATTAATACCAATAGCCTTAGCTGTCTTTGTATTCTCTCTTTTTACTATATTTGCAGCGGCCTTCATATCCAACGGCAGCACAGCGGCACTCGCGATCCCTGTCATTGACACACCGATAAGGGCGTCCTTCTCTGTCGTATCTCTCCATATGTCTCTTAAATAATGAAAGTCAGTGTAACCTGCTTGTAGTGTACCTATAAAGCTTGCTTTTCTAACTCTATCGTTAAAATCCTCTTGTGATTCAATATCACTAGCATTTACCTCGCATAAGTTACAAAACTGAAAAGGTCTTAATGCTATTTCACAACATGGGTTTGTACCCCAGTCTTTATCATTATTGAGGTATATACCAGGCTCACCTGATCCTGATAGCTCAACACGTTTCCATAAATCCATAAAAAAGCTTTTAGTTACTTTATGTCTCATAAGAACAGCTGAATTATTAGCTCTACCTCTTTGTGGATTTGTTTCCCACCAATTACCAGACTTACAACTAATCATCTCACTGTCTTCTGCAGAAAATAAACTAATTAAAGCAGCTCTACGTATACCACCAGCTAAAACAGAATCAGCTATATGACATACTATATCATGAGCTTCAACTGTAGTTAATGGTGTTCCATCATCTTTAGCATCGAATATACCTTTAATCTTTAGTATACACTCTTTCAATGGTTGAGGTCCTGGTGCTTTACCACCTGATGTAACTAGCTGTGCACCTTTAGCTCTAATATCAGAATAGTCAAACTCTATAGTAGAACTTCTCTTATCACCCATATAAGACTTCATAAGAACTTTAATTGCATCAGCCCAGCCTTCAATACTATCACCAATTAAAAATCTTCTAGTTCTTTTAGCATAAGGTTTACTAACTGGTGGCATTTTACTTACGTGATGATTTTGTACAGAGTATCCAACACCGGTTCCTCCAAGTAACAAGAACATTGTCTCGTGAAAACTATCAATGTGATCAATTGGTAGATAAGCGCAATTATACACGCGATTAGGACTAATTTCAATCGGTTTTCCTCCGAACTGAAGTGATCGCATAGACGGTAGTATCTTTTTGCTATACACGCTTTTATAAGCTTCATCAATTTCATTATGTAATTTAGGATATTTTTTAATGTGCATATTTTTATTTCGTGTAACTAGCTCTTCCCAAGTCTCTCTACGATTTAACTCAGGAATAAACTTAGCATACTTCATATATATAGTTATATCACTTAGTATCTTGTTTGACAGCTCCATCTTCATTTTCTTTTTTAGTTACACTTTCTTTTAGTTGCTCTATAGCTTCATCATAACCTGGCATAAGCTTTAGAGTTTCTAATGTACCTACAGATAAATCTCTTAGCTGTAAGTTTTCACTTAACAAATTTTGTACTACATTTGTTAATGCTTTAATTTTGTTTTGCATTTCTAGCAAAGTACTTTCTTTCATCTTCCTTGTCCTTTATATTTCTTTTTATATAATATACTAGATTTAGATGTAGATGTTTTGCATTTTGCATGAACACCTTTTCTTCTAACTTTTGGTTTATATACTTTAGCGCTTATCTGTTGACGTGCCATATTTTTCTGAGTATTTAATTAAGTCTTTATATTTTAAATAGCCTTTAGATTCGATGCTCCAGTCTATATATTTTTGCAACTGACGTTCAGCATACTTTCTTCTAGCTAAGTCTTTCTTTTCCCAAGAATTAAGTTCACGGTTTCTTCGCATTCCTTTTGATTTTGAGGTTTGTATAACGTAACGTTCGGCAAGTGTTTATGTACATAAGCTTTAAATAACTTCCAGCGTATGGGAAAAGATTCATTAGCACGTCCTTTGCATTCAATGATAAAGCTATCTCCCACGAAATCTGGCGTATACTTAATATTAAGTATCTTCTTGTTACCTCGATTACGGTATTCACCTTTTCCATTACTTTGTCTTTCATAAGCTTCTTGTTCGAAGTCAAAAGAAGGGACAAGCTCGTAAGTTTGCCCCTCATATTGTGCTTTAATCTTAGCTTTTTTCAAAGCTATGTACATATGTTTTTCTAGTCCTGACTGGAATTTAATTCCATCGTGTTCAACCTTCTTTGATCTTACCGGACCTTTCTTTCGTTTAAACCGGCGAGATCTTGTCATCCCAGTCTTTTTGAGCATTAACTAAACCTTTCTCAGTGTCGCCAGTCATTCCACCAACTAGTTTATTATCAGCTAAATGGTAAAACTCATCTGCGTGACTAGGATGTGGTGGTCTAAAAGCTTCAGGTTTTGGTTTAGATTCAACTAACTCTTCACGTGCAGCTTGAATATAAAGAATAGCATCCATAAGCTCTTCTTGTATGTCATTTAGATAACCAGCTAGGTCTTTGTGTTTGCCAGTTCTTTCATCGTGTAATGTTCTGCCATATTTAGCATAGCCAACATCTGAACGTTTAACGAACTTATCGCAGACTCTTTCCACAACAGGATCTCTGAATAATATAGTCTTACTTTTCATCTTTAACAAATGTTCCATTAACCATTCTACCAGTACGTTTAGATATTACCTTGTATGCTGTCTCTATACACTTTTCAATTGTTGTACCGCCAAGATGTGCCATATTAGTTAACACTACAACCATATCACCAATAGCATCTACAAACTCTTCTTTATCATCTTTAAGCACGGCTCTACCTAGTTCGCCAGCTTCTTCCATTAATTTGCAAAACTGAGTTTTTTTATCGCCTTTAGTATACAAGCCTCTTTCACCAGCCCAGTCTCTTATTTTTTGAAACATTTCACTCTCTGAGTTGTCATATCTCCAGTTGCCATTACCATTATATCTAGTTGTTAGACCATCTAAATAAACTTGGTATGCATCTTTACCAAATGGAAATCTTTCAGATGCTGTAGCATGATCTTTAATTTGAAAGTATTTAGCAAATGCTTTATTATATATGTAAGATCTTTCTGTAGTATACATGGATGTCTTAACATTATCCATTATCCAAGCAATTGTATCCATGTTAATTTCAAATTCACCATGAATTGTTTCCCATGTTTTACCTATCATATCCATTAATCTTCCTTTTAATTTAGATACTGGTACTGGAAAAGTGCTTGTCTGCTCTGTTGCGTTTATGTACATTTTATTTGATTTGATTTTATTAATATATAGATCTTTATATTTCTGTCTGTCAACTCGATAGCCGTAAGACTGTTGAAGTTCTAACTCGCGGTCAGATATATAATTAATATCTGTACTTTGTTCTAGAACTTCTACTTCGTCTAAGTCATAACCTTGTTGATCTACAACTCTAGATATAAGATCACGTGTAACACCTATTTTTTTACCCGGTATATGGTATAAATAATAATTAATTTTATCCATATGTTCTAGCTCTTGATGTTAGCGTATTTTGTTCTGGTATTTGATCTTCATACAAATGAAGATTGTGTGCGAAATGATAGTATGTACCTATCTCATATCCTGTTCTCTCTGACACTAGTTCTTGTAGTTTACTGAAACAATACTGATCAATACAAAAACCGAACCAGAGATCATTAGATCGCATCGTAACACACATATTTAGTTTATTGTTTACAACTGTAAATTGTACAGCATACGTACAAGGTGTATCGTACTTATAGCTAGATATTTCTTTGCCATCATATATAGATATTGCAGCTTGTCTAGTATTAGGATTATTCTTTAACATAGCAACAACCTTATCTAATTGCCAACCTCTCTCCCATTGTGCGCCGTAGTTAGAATTAACCTTACCATTTTCATCAGCCATCTTTTGCCATATCTGAGGTATCTTACCATATATACTACCAAGAGTATCTATTGTAGGCTCACCAGACAAATACCATTGCCATTCGGATTCAGCATATTCAACATTGAAGTTTCTAGCTTCATTAGTTATCATACGATCCGAAGGGTTTTCAATAGTAAAGCCTTGGTTAAACATTGCCATTGTATTATCAAACTTTGTACCTTCGTATGGTATTGCGCCATAGTAAAAGTTAAAAGCTTCATCTGCATTTTTAAATTTATATTGTATCATATATTTATTATCCCTTACCTTTCGTATTTAGTCTGTAATAATGTCTATACATTTCAAATAGCTTAGGTAGTATTTCATGTTTTTTATATTCGCCTGGGCTAATCATCTCTTTGTTATTAGCTACAATCCTTATTTTCCAATTTTGATTCTTAAAACCTTCAGAAGCTGCTAGCATACCTATTTTTATTCCGTGATTGATACACCAACTATATGCAGCTTTATCTTCATCTGTTCTCTTATATGGATCAGGTTGTATACACTTTTCAACTAGTCCCAAGGCATTTTCTCATCTAAGTCAGGCATCTCGTGTGGAACAAAGCAACCAGATCTTGGCTCCCAAGTAAAATGAGCTTCAGCTCCGTTCTCACCTAAGTTTTGAAACTTACATTTCAATACCTTAACTTTTGTGGTTTTATTTTCGTAGTCTCTATGAACTAACAAGCCGTGGTAACTAGCATCATACCATTCACCACCACCTTTTATATTATACATCGTTGGTTCTTCAATCTTGCCATCTTGTGTCTTATACATTTTAGTAGGGTGTGCAACTATAAATACTAACACATCATACTTTTTAGCAAACGTTTCGATCTTAGTTAGATATTCCATTGTATAACGATTAATATCCTCTGTCTTACAATCAACGTCTCTAACTTTATTAAATGGATCTATAACTAGGCATTTAATACCTTTACGTTTAACTAGCTCAGCTCCTTTACGTAGCACAGACTCTAACGTGTAACGTTCCATATCAATAAAGAAAAAGTTATCATTAACGTGATTAGCTACTTGATTCCATTTATCTCCACCAATATGTCCTTTGTTAGGCATATCACCCCATACTTTACGCATTAACTTGTGTGCATGTAAAAAAGTAGGAGCATTTTCAGGAGATGCAAAAGCTGTCTTCCATTTATATTCTCTGTTATAACCTACAACCATTTGATCTACAAAGTCTGACTTACCTGAACTAGGTATACCTGTGACAGTTATAAACTGTTTAGTATAAGTAGAAAAGATATTATCAAAGTTAGGTAAACCAATTTGAAAACCACGTTTAAAACCATTACGCACAAAGTCTGTAACTTCATCTTCAATGTCTTTAAATGTTGTAACGTTTTCTAATGGTACAGGTCTTGCATCTAATATCCTAGACTTGAGCTCTGATGCATTATATTTAATTAGATATTCATTTGCATCTTTGCAATCATCAAATGATGCTAGATAACAAACCTCAGCACCAAGACGTCTTACAAGCTCTGTCTGTAATGCTAGACCTGGTGGATCGTTATCAACTGCAATGATTATCTTTTCTTTATCATCAAAGTAATCAATACAATTATCTAAGTAATCTAAGTTATTACTATTTAATGTTGCACCGTTAGGCACTGATATAGCATTTGTAATACCAGCTTCATGTAAAGCTAATACATCCATTTCGCCTTCAACTATAATACATGTATCATGTCCTACAGTATTGTCTATATTGTAAAATACTTTTTCAGCTCCTTTATATAGCTTGAAATTTTTACGACCATCTCTATATTTAATATTTGTAAGTATTCCACCTACAAAATAATTAAACTGAATAGTATTCTCGGGTTTACCGGTCTGTGGCATAAACTCTTTTCCAACACTTACTTCAACATCTTTTAATGTTTGTTCAGATATGCCTCTTGTTTTAAACCACTCTACAATCTTATTATCTAAGTTTCCAACAGTAGTTTTTTCAGGCACTACATAATCACGTTCAGCTTTGCCTTTACGTTTAAATGTATGTAGTTGAAATGTTTTATCACAGTTATGGCAAGTACCGATACCACGACCCCAATCATAAGAAGAGCATTTAGCTTTCTTATTTTCAGGTTTCCTAGAAGACGAACACAGGGGACAAATCCCCTGCGTTTTACCTACTTCTAAGCCGTGCTGATTAAAAGTTTCAATTAAGAAACCATTTATTTCTTTATCTTCGACTTGCATTTATTTTATTTAATTAAAATGGTAGATCTGGATCAGCAGCTATTGCTTGTGGTTTATTATTTTGTGGTTGCTGTTGTCCTCCGCCTTCGTAAGGTATTTTATCAGGGAATGTTCCATTAGTCCATAATACTTTTACATTGCCAAGATATACTTTAGCTGTCTTAGCTTCTCTTTCTTCTTTCGACTGCTCTATACACACAGGACCTTGATTACCAAACTGATCTGGTTCATCATTTACTGTAATCGTAATAGGTAGGTATTTACCTTTCTTGCCTTCGATTATTTTACTTTTATCAATTGCATTTAAATTGATACTTGCTTTTATTATTCCTGCCATATTATAGGGTTTTATTTATAAAGTAATTATTAGGATCGAAATCCTTGTTGTTAAAGAACAGATCATATATTTCAGATGCTTTTTCAACCTTTTCAAAACCTGTTTTGTAAAAGTTGTCTGAGCAATCATATATACCGATCTGACCTGTGTTCTTATCTATAGCCATAAATAACATGTCATAGCCAAATAAGTTCTTATATACAAAAGCTTGCGAATCATAGTTATATTTTTTAGCTGACCAATGAAACTTTTCTAAGTCTGCAGTAGTCTTTAAATCTACAACTAATTTTTCACTGTGGTTAACAATATCAGCTTTACCTTTCCACCAGTTACCTGCTAATTCGCAGACACCAGGAACTTCAAACTCATTACCTTCAGCGTGTATAAGATCGCGACAAACTTTATTGTTCATCATTTTCTCAACTAACGCTTCGACCTTGTCGACCTCGTGTTGTAACAAACAAACTTCTCCGTCTGTTATTTCTTTGTAAGCTTTAGTATTACGTGAGCTAGCTTCCACAATCTTAAAGTTCTTGATCTTATCTGGTTCAAGAATAGCAGTGTGAAAGTAACCTCCTATAAGAAAGTGAGGTGCTGATTCAGATGGCTTTTTAAAGTCAAGTGGATTTGTCATTAATGTTCTTATATCTGAATTAGATATAAACTGTCTGCCAAACTCACCATAGTAATGCTCATCGTCCTTCAGCTTCTCTAGTATTTCTTTTTTATCTTTCATAATGTAGCTAACTCTTTTTCTTGCTCTTTTGTTAATTTATATTTAGATTTTATAGCATCTACTTTGCCACCGCTTTTAACATACTCTTTAGCTTTAAGTAGTTGAGCTGTTGTTATAGCTGCTTGAGTAATTGTTTGTTTTTTACCGTGAGCGTTAGTTGCGTCTGCATCTTGTGTATCATCAATTAAAAACAAATTACCTAGTGCATATTTTTTACCATAAGAACTTGCTGCACCATAACGTTGAGGCATTTGCATACCTTTCTGATCTAAGTCAACACCTACAATAGCTACAGCTGTAACAGATTTATTATTACCTGTACCTGATTCTTCCTCACCGTTAGATAATCTAGCAGTAACTTGCATAACAGGTGGATCATAAGAAATTAATTCTTCTTTAATCGTAACTGATACATCTAACTCCTTTAAAAAGGGTTTTGTAGCTTCTAGGATGTCTTCGGCAGATCGGAAATAATACTTGCCGAATGAGTTAAATCTACTCTTCTTCGATTTAAACTTCGTTTGAATTTGGGTTAATTTTTGGTTTATTGTCATATATATATAATTACATATTTATTTGTTAATTTACAGATAATCAATCACTTGCGAGTGATCTACATTATCTATTAACTTGTTTACTGCTTGCTTTTTAAGCTCTGATACTCTTACATATGCAGATACTCCTTTAATGTCTAAACCTGCTGCTATATCGTTAGCAGACCATTTTTTACCATCAAGTCCATAGCTCTTACTTAATACAAAAACTTCGTCAGAAGTTAAGTGTTTATTTAACAAACTTAATATATAAGCATTAAGCAGTGTTTCATTATAAGGATCTGATTTATCAGGTATTTGATATACCATATCCTCATCAGATGGATTAGCATCGATACTTAAGAATATGCTATTAAAAAACATAGCAACCATCTTTTTATCTTTACCACCATCTCTACGCATTTCATTTAACTTGTGTTCAGGTATACGCATTGTACCTCTATTTATATCAATAGCTCTACGTATTCCACCTCTTATTCTTTTAGCTAAAAAAGATTTTAAAGTTTTCTCAATGTCTTCAGATTCAAATAGTTTAGTTCTATCTATTTTATCTACAGCTTTACATAATTGCAAACTACCTTCTTGTATTATGTCATTAATAGACATAACACCTGAAGCTTCTTGAGATGTAGCAAACTTTCTTGATATATTTTCTACTAAAGGCAAGAATATTACTTTAAGTTCTTGAGGATTATAATCTATAAATCTTTTATATTTTATTGATTCAATAACTCTTTTAAGATCTTCTTTATACCTAACGTAGTTTTTTACATTATACTTCTTCATATTTTTCTATTAATTGTTCATTTGTTGAATCGTCTATATAATAAGTATAGCCGTTTAACTCAATAAATAAAGAGTCTTTACTTCTAATATCAATTTTCATTTTGTCTATTTAATAATTCTTTTTCTCTTTTAAGTTCTTCACCCATATTTCTATGTATTGTTCTTTGTGAACATTTTAAAACTTCTGCTAATTTAGCAATTGTAATTTTGTTTTGCTCATGTATGTATAGCATTGCATCGTAAATATCATCTTCTTTAATACTTTTACCTTTACCTGCTATTGTACCTACAATACTTAGTTTCTCACTTGTACTTAAACCTGTACCATCTTTAAATACTATTTTACGTAATCTATTTTTAGGTGGATGATCAAGATCTTCCATATAAACCTCATATATCATGTTGTTTAATATTTGATCTGGTACTTCAAAAGTAATAAACCCATTGTTTTCATAACATATATACTCAGCTAAGTTTTTAAATTCATCCATTGTTAGTTGAGGGTTTAAATACCATAGAGTTAATAAATGCCATTTTAAAGACTTATAACTATTAATCTTAGCTTTAGTATTAAACAATGAGTAGTAATCGTATGTACCTTCTTCATAATGCCAACCCCAATTATAAGTCGATGTTGGTATATCAGAAGAATACTTACGATATATTACTCTGTTTTGGTTTAGATATTTTAAATTACGGTGTGACATTAGCCCCTTACTCTATATCCTTATAGCCTATTGTCACAGTTTCCATATCACTCTGCAATGTTTTAAAAATCATATCTTCGGCTTCTATATATTCTTGAAAAGAATCAAATATTGGTTTTGTTTTGTTTGTCATAAATTTTTTAAATATTCTTTATATTTTAATAATTGTTTTCTTTTTTCTAAGTTAACTTTTCCAGTTGCTATAGCATCTTCAAATATTTCATTACTTAATTCAGCCATACGATGTGTCACGTATTTTCTATGTGATAAACATTTACGTTTTTTTATTATTTCTTTCATCTTTCCCAACTATATTTAGTCTTGTCTCTTATTTTATTTAGCTTATCAATTAGTTTGTAAGCTACGTCTTCGCTGATCTCATCAGCATAAAACATATCATATATTAGTCTTCTCATCTTCTTCTATTTCATTACCGTTTTTATCGTATTTTTTAACTAGCCAAGGCATATAACTTATTGGATCACTCATAGTTACGTATTGCTTTATAATGTGGATGTCTGTAACTACCTGCTTTAGTTCGTTCGAAGTATGTAAATGTAGCATACTGACCTATGTAGTCGTGTATATTATTTAGCATATCTGTAAGTGCTTGATAATCATAGCCTTTACCTGGAGGACAACCAAACTCATTACCATCATAATCTTGCATAATAAACTTACCTAATGTACCTTCACGCTTACCTTTACCTTCTTCATAACCAATAATATGAGCTTCTGCATCGTGGAAGTCTTTAAACTTCATAAGATCCCATGATCTTGTGCCTTTGTACTTGCCAGATGGTGTTCTGTATATAGAACCTTCGTAACCTAGTTTAAGGTTTTTAGCATGCCACTTTTGTGCGTCATCAAAGTCTGTTGCTAATCTAGTAGGAGTAACTTCTAGTATAGAGCTATTTATAAATGATGGTTCAGCTAACAAGAATAAGTTTCTGTCTGTATAAGTGCCTATTGTCATACTAGCTACATCGTACATATGGTATTGTACTAGCTCTTTAGCTTCAGCTCTATCAGCATCTGTTGGCTTTCTTTTCTTAACAAGAGATATAATCTTTTCAAAGTCATCTTTTAGCCCGTGATTGTATAACTCGCCGTCAAGTATAGCTGTAGGGTTTTTTGCAAAGAAAGGCTTTAAAGCTTGTTCAATGTGTTCTACATTCATAAACTGATTGTTAGCACGAGAGAACGCGCCTTTGGCAGTAAATAGACAACGTACGCCATCTAGTTTTGGTTGGATAAATGCGGGGTAATCTGCTTTATCTTCGTTGTATTTATGCGCTAGCATAGCTTTAATATTTTCCTGATCCATCATTTAGTTTTTTATTTATGTTATTAATTTTCTTTAGTATTATTGCTGCTTTTTCATATTCTTCTTTACCTTCAAGAATCATCATTATAGTTTGTAACTTAGCTAGTTCACCTACTAGTCTCTCTTCGTCGTCCATACCTAGTTTATCAGTTACATCATCTATAATAAAACCATTTTCATATAATTTTCTTACTTGATTATTGTAATCTTCATCCATCTGTTCTTGCTTTTCTACTATTCTATCGAATATAAGATCAGCTAGCATTTGTATTTCTTTTTTTGTCATATTAATATTATCCGTTAGTTATCGTATTTAGTTTGTAATTAGTCTCTTTCGTTTTTAGTTGTAAAAATTTCAGATTCTTCGTTTATTTCTTTAGCTATTTCGTAAAAGTTTACTTCATCTATAAAAGCTCTAGCATAATCCGCTGCCAAACAGTCTTTTTCAACTGTGTTATTAAAAACAACATCTTCTACTATTTCTTCTAAGTAATCTGCAGAAACTTTTTCTTCAAATTCGATGTCACCTAGTATTTCTAAGTTAATACGCCAAGTTGCGTAGTTTGTCCATCCGTTATATTTTGTATCTCTCATACCACGAAAAGCCCGTACCTTTTGAGTACGAGCTAACGTGTAAACTAAACTACTATTAACTAACTAACAGTCTGATTAATCTCTTCTGATTCAGTAAATTCTTCCTTCAACCATTGCAGTTCTGCCATGTCAAAGTTGTAATCACTGTCTTCATTCATAATTTCGTCATATATTTTTTCTGCTATTTCTGAAAAAGCTTCTAACAACATATCATCGAAGTATATATCATCTAGAAAGTATTGATCTGCATATATTGTAGCGTGGCCATTAGAATAATTTATCATTTCCATAATAGCTTCAGCCACATCAGAGTCATAATAATATACATCTTCAGATACGCATATACTTTTCATATCATGAGTTACAACATATACAGAATAACCATCTGCAGTTGTTTCTTCAAACGCGTATATATCTGCATTTTGATAAGCGTTTTCATCTATTGTTATGCCGTAGTATTTTTTTACAGCATCTATCATTTTTTCTTGTGTTGGTTCTTTTGGTTCCATGTTAGTTAATTTAATTTAGTATTGAGACAGTTAGTAAAATTGAATAGAGTACTAGCGCTAAAACTGCCAATATTAACGCTAGATCTCTTTTATCTTTATCCATTAGACTTGTTTATTTGTTTTATTGTATACAATACAAGTCTTTTTAGTCTTTCAACTCTTGAGTATATAAGCATTCTTGAATTCATTTCTGATTCTACTAGTTTGCCACTTGAGTTTATAGCTTTCCACTTTGTTTTGTACACCGGATTTAGTTGA
>Ga0208643_1000287_pt1 | contig 34153 bp, 45 predicted proteins | sample VirMetDEL_Nov_12_FD_184516 | JGI IMG/M metagenome (GOLD analysis project Ga0208643, IMG submission 184516) | Aqueous microbial communities from the Delaware River and Bay under freshwater to marine salinity gradient to study organic matter... | ecosystem: Environmental > Aquatic > Marine >...
ATAATCTTATTGAGTACATTTCTAATTATGCTGACGTGTTTTTCAATAGAGAAGATTTTGAGAAAACAATAAAAGAAGCTCACGACAAAATGGAAATTTTGGAACTAAAAAACAAATCACAAGTTGAGACTATTCAAAGACTTCAAAGAGCTATTGATTGTCTTCCAGAATACGAGGAAGAATCAGACGGAGACTTTTCGGCTGATGAGTGGGCAAGACATGAAGAGGAAAGAAGAAAAGAAAATTTAATCTAAGGGGGATTTATGGAGATTATAATAGCAATAGTTATGACTTTTTTTACAACTTATGGAGTGATGAGCGGGGGCTTAGAGGGTCTTATCAGTAGTGATTTAAAAAAAGCTGTCAAAAGAGAAAGACAGGTAATAATCGAAAACTCTTCTTATCAATGCGTTGAAACTCAAAAACTTCATGGTGTAAGAATTAAATAATGAATAACGAAGAAATAGAAAATAAGTTAATTGAATCAATAGCAAAATTTGAACATAACCCTTATGGCTTTGTGATGTTTTCCTTTGCATGGGGTAAGGGGGCATTAGCAAAGCATAAAGGGCCTAGAAAGTGGCAAAAAAAGTTATTGATAGAGATAGGCGAAAAGCTAAAGCTTGGAGAGTTATCGACTCATGAAGTTTTGCAATATGCTATTTCTTCTGGGCATGGAATCGGAAAATCTGCAATGGTGGCATGGTTGATTCTTTGGGCTTTGAATACGAAGGTAGATACTAAGGGAATCGTAACAGCTAACACTGATACTCAGCTAAAGACAAAGACTTGGCCTGAGCTTGCAAAGTGGCACGGCCTTTCTATTTCAAAACATTGGTTCACATTCACAGCAACGGCTATTTTTTCAAATGATAAAGCCCACGCAAAAACTTGGAGAATTGACGCTATTCCTTGGAGTGAGCACAATACAGAGGCTTTTGCGGGTTTGCATAATGAGGGTAAAAGAATACTTATAATTTTTGATGAGGCCTCAGCTATTCCTGACGCAATTTTTGAAGTGACAGAGGGGGCCTTAACAGATGCTGACACAGAGATAATTTGGTGCTGTTTTGGAAACCCCACAAGAAACAGCGGAAGATTCAGAGAGTGCTTTAGGAAGCTTAAAAAGCGTTGGGCAACTTATCAGATTGATGCCCGTGATGTTGCGGGAACAAATCAAGCCCAGATTGCTAAATGGTTAGAAGATTACAAAGCGGAGGGCGGGGAAAATTCAGATTTCTTTAAAGTGAGAGTCAGGGGGATTTTTCCAGAAAGTTCTATTAAACAATTTATTCCAACTAAAATTGTTGATATGGGTTATGGGAAAGAAATTCAAAAATCATCTTACGATTTTGCGCCCGTTATTATCACTTGTGACCCTGCTTGGACGGGTGACGATAAGTTAGTTATTTCTATGAGACAGGGCAATTATTTTGAGATTCTTGAGGTTATTCCAAAAAATGACGATGATTTCAGAATTGCTAGTTTAATTGCACAATATGAAGATGACTTAGGAGCCTCGGCCGTGTTTATTGATATGGGGTATGGTACAGGTATCTATTCTTGCGGGAAGGTCTTAAAACGCAAATGGACGCTTGTCAGTTTTGGGGGAGCCTCAACAAAGCTAGGATTTAAAAATAAAAGAGCTGAAATGTGGAACGACATTAAGGAATGGTTAAAAATGGGGGGCTGTCTTCCCCGAAATCAAACTTTATATGATGACTTAATATCCCCCGAGTCAGTCATGAAAACTGACGGAATCCAACAGTTAGAAAGCAAAGAATCAATGAAAGCAAGGGGGATTCCTTCACCCGATTTTGCTGACTCTTTGGCTTTATCTTTTGCGTTTCCCGTTAAAGCTAAAGTTAATCCAAAAAATAAAAAAAGAAATTCAAGATCAGTCGCTCAGGGTTCTTGGCTTGGTTAATCACGGCTTCTCGATTAAGTGAATAAGTTAAATTGTTTTTAGTTCACTATAATAAAGATGACAAAACAAAAAAACGAAAAACACTCTAAAATCATTGAAGATGCCCTTTCCCGTTTTGATATTGCTATTCAAGCAAATAAAGAAAACAGGGAAGAGGCTATATTAGATGCAAAATTTCGAGCGGGCGACCAATGGCCGGCCGAGGTGGTCGCATTAAGACAATTGCAAAGTAGACCATGCTTAACTATCAATAAAATGCCTCAAAATGTTCATCAAATTACAAACGATCAGAGACAAAATAGACCATCAATAAAAGTGTCACCTTTTGATGATAACGCTGATATTAAAACCTCTGAAATTTTACAAGGCCTAATAAGATCAATAGAGAACTTTTCTAACGCTGACACTGCTTATGATATTGGTTTCGATAAAGCTGTAGAGGGAGGAAGAGGGTTCATAAGGCTGACAACCGATTTTGCTGACCCTACGAGCTTCGATCAAGATATTAAGATTGTCCCTGTTCATGACCCTCACAGCGTACTTATTGACCCCGCCTATCGTGAGCCTGACGGGTCTGACGCAAATTGGGCCTTTCATTTTGATGACATTGCAATCGAAGATTTCAAATCTCAATATCCCTCAGCCGATTGCGCTGTAGATGACTTCAATCATCACTTAGAAAAAAACTCAACTTGGTTTGACGAAAAAACAATAAGAGTTGCAGAGTATTTTGTTAGAGAATTAAAAGAAGACAAGCTTTACCTTTTGCCCGACGGTTCAACAGCCTTAAAAAGCGAAATTGATGATCTTACAGAAGAGAAGCTTTTAGAGCTTGGTCTTGATGATGAGATTTTAGAAAATTCAAAAGTTAGAAAAACAATGATACCCGAAATCAAGTGGTATAAAATTTGTGGAAATGAAGTTTTAGAAGAGACCGTCTGGCCTTCAAGATGGATTCCAATAATCCCTATCCACGGTGAAGAATTATTTGTTGACGGGAAAAGAATTTTTGAAGGAGTCATTCGTCATGCTCGTGACCCTCAGAGAATGTACAATTATTGGGCTACTTGTGAAACAGAAACAATTGCGCTTGCTCCAAAGCCTAAATTTATAGGAGCCGCTGGGCAATTTGAAGGACATGAAGACGCTTGGAATAATATTCACCTAGATAACACTTCTTACATAGAATATAACAATGAATCTTTTGAAGGGAAACTTGTTCCCGCTCCACAAAGAATAAACACAGAGTCAAACGTCGGAGCAATAACACAAGCTCGAATGCTATCAAGTGACGACTTAAAGTCTACTACAGGCATTTATGATGCTTCACTTGGCAATAGATCAAATGAAGTTAGCGGAAAAGCAATCAATCAAAGAGCGCAACAGTCACAAGTCGGGAATTTTCATTTTGTTGATAACTTATCTCGATCATTACGGCACGTTGGTAAAATCATGCTTGAATTAATCCCTGTAATTTACGACACGAAAAGAGTTGTTAGAATTTTAGGCGAAGACGATCAGGAAGAAATCGTTACAATTAACGAAATGTTTAAAGACAATAAAGGGAAAAGCTTTCTCTATGAGTTTGGGAAAGGGAAATATGATTGCACTGTCACAACAGGCCCAAGTTACGCAAGTAAAAGGCAAGAGGCACTTCAAGCTATGCTCGATCTTTCTAAAGTTTATCCTCAATTAACTCAATATGCGGGTGATCTTATTGTTAAAAATATAGACATGCCAAACGCTGACGAGTTAGCAAAAAGAATTAAAAAATCAATGCCACCGGAAATAACGGGAGATGAAGAAGATGAAATCCCGCCTCATGCTCAAGCTCAAATTGCTCAAATGGGTAAAATGCTACAAGAGAAAGAGCAACAGCTAGGGCAAGCAATGAGCGCAATTGAGGAGATGGATAAAACTATAGATTCAAAAGAGCTTGAAATTCAATCAAGAGAAAGAATTGCCCTTCATAGTGATGAAACAAAAATGACAATTGAGCTTGCGAAGCTCCAAGCCTTGAAGGGTGCAGAGACTTTGCAGAGCCAAATCTTAAAACTTCAATTTGAGCTAGAAGAAAAACATAAAGAAAATGAAGAAAAAATTATTCAGGCTTTAAATCCTGTAAACCTTGCCAATGAGATGCCATTGGTTGAACCGACTTTAAATGTCGATGGAGAAAATTATGAGTGAAATAGTAACAACCTCAAATGAACCAACAGAAGAAATCACAGAGGAAACGAAGCCGATTGAAATTGTTGAAACAGAAGAGGTGAAAAAGGAAGTTAAGGAAACAGCAACCGAGGAAGATTCAGAAAGTGAAGAATCCGAAAGCGAAATCACAGAGGAATCGGAAACTCTTGAGCCTGACACTGAACAACAGCCGAAAAAAAGTAGTTTTAAAAAGCGTGTTGATCGCTTAAAGCAAAGGGAAGCGCTTGCTCTTGAGGAAGCTAATTACTGGAAGCAACAAGCGTTAAAAGGCAAGTCTGAGCCTCAGACTGAGAAGGTTGAAGTAAAAACCGAAAGCCAAAACAACGGGCCAGATGAGGACGATTTTGACAATTACGAAGATTATCAAAACGCTATTATTCAACACAGAGTTGATGAAGCCTTGAATCTTAGAGAGTCAAAACAAGCTGAATCAAGAGCAGAGCAAGAACAAAAACAGAAAGTCGAGTCTTTTCAAAAAAGCATGAATGTGTTTAGAGAAAAAACGGCTGATTTTGATGATGTTTTGGCACTTGCTGATGAGGAAGGACTACAGATAAGTAATGAAGCCTCTGAGTTTTTAAACAATTCAGAACTAGCCCCAGAGCTTTTATACACTCTATGTAAAGATATAGACTTGTTAGAAAAAGTGAACGGCTTAAAAGGCTATGCTGTTGCAAAAGAACTTTTAAAAGTTGAACTTTCACTTGAAAAACAAAAATTAAACAAAAAGGAAATTCAAACAACTAAAGCGCCTAGGCCTCTAACTCGAGCCAAGGGAAACGGAAAAGTAGAAAAAACAATATACGAATCCGCTACCATGACACAAAAAGAATATGAAGCATTAAGGCGCAAAAAGTCAGCGTAAAGCTGAAAAGGTAGAATCATGGCTAACACATTAATCACTGCGGATATGATCGCAAAAGATGCACTAATGCATTTTAAGAATCAACTTGGATTCACTAAAGGAGCTAATCGTCAGTATGATAAGTCTTTTGGAAAATCGGGAGCAAAAGTTGGTAACTCAATTAAAATTAGACAACCTCAAGTTTTTGAAGCTAAAGACGGAAAAGTTGCAGTTATTCAGGACGCAACAAATAGAACGATCTCTTTAGTTCTTTCTGATAGAAAGCATGTTGCTTTTAATTTTGATTCGGAAGAATTAACTTTAAGCATTGAAGAGTTTTCAAAAAATTATATTAAGCCCGCTTCAATTGCTCTTGCAAACAAAGTTGATTCAACAGGGCTTGAGTTGGCTCAGCTTATTTATAATGCTGTGGGTACGCCTGCAACTGTACCAACTGACGTTGATGTTTATCTTGAAGCTTCACAAAAGCTTGATGAGATGGCCTGTCCTTCTGATGATGAAAGGTCAGCTTTACTTTGCCCAAGAGCGCAGAGGGGAATTGTAAAAGGCTTAACAGGTCTTTTATCAATGGGCGAAACTGGTGAAGAGCAATACCGCAAAGGTAAAATGGGTCACGCTTTAGGGCTTGAGTTTTCAATGGCTCAGAATATTGATACTCATGTTGTTGGAGCTTTTACAGGGACTCCGCTTACCGATGGAGCTTCACAGATTGGGGCTACTTTAAATATTAAAGGTTTTGGGCTTTCAATAACTGACTGCCTCAAGAAAGGTGATGTTTTTACAATCGCTGGTGTTTATTCAATTAATCCTTTGACTCATAAAAGTACAGGTTCATTGAAGCAATTTGTTGTGACTGCTGATTCTGCTTCTGACGGATCGGGTGACATGGCTTGCCCGATTTCACCGGCTATTGTTTATGACCAAACTGACCCATTTAGAAACGTAAGCGCTAACATGGCTGACGGTGCGGCCATTACAATTAAAGGTGCGGCAAGTGCTTCAACTCCAACTAACCTTGTCTATCACAAAGACGCTTTCATCTTGGGTTGTGCAGATTTAGAACTTCCAAGAGGTGTTGACATGGCTTCAAGAGCTGTTGATTCTGAATCAGGTCTTTCTATCAGATTCGTAAGAGATTACGATGCACAAACTGATGAATGGACTTCACGGCTTGATATTATTTTTGGTTGGCTAGTAGCTCACCCTGAATGGGCTGTTAAAGTTTACAGTTAATTTTTAAAATTTAAAACTAGCTCCCTTTTTCGGAAGGGGGCTTTTTTGCTTGGAGGCAATAATGAGTAAAATTGAATTTCCCAAATGGGGTTATCACGCAACGAAAGAAGCAAAGATTTTTAAGGACGAAGAATCTTTTAAAAAGGCAGAGTCAGAAGGCTACAAGAAAAGCCCTGTTTCTAAAAAAGATCCATCTAAGAAAGTAAAAGAAGAAACTAAGGAAGAGATCAAAGAGGAAGTTTTAAAAGTTGTGGAAGAAAAAAAGACCACAAAAAAGAAAGCTTCTAAGAAAAAGAAATCTTCTAAAAAATAAAAGGTAAATTATGACAGCTCTCGAGTTAATTATTTCGGCTTTAAAACTTCTGGGAGTTCTTGCGGAAGGCGAGACACCAACAGCGGGAGAATCAAAAGACGGGCTTCAGGCCTTGAATGGTATGCTCAAGAGTTGGAAGCTAGAAAAAAGGCTTGCAACTGATCTTGCAACTTTTACGGGTTACGTTCTCGCTGACCCTATGGCTTTAGGTGATGGCTATGAAAGGGCAATAAGATATAATTTAGCTGTAGAGCTTGCGCCTGAGTATGGTAAAGCCGTATCGGGTGAAGTCTATTCAATTGCAACAAAATCAATTGCAAATATCAAGAAAAATAATTACACCGTGACAGTAAAGGTTGCTGTTGACCCTGCTCTATTACCAGAAACAAATTGGGACATTAACGCATGAAACTTAACGGCTTTATCGGTGCAAGTTATAAACTAAAGAATAGAAATGTTGATTCGCAAAGATGCGTGAACTATTACCCGCAATTAACAGAGTCTAGTCAGGGCAAAAGTCAGGAAGTCGCTTCTCTTGTTTGCACAGCGGGGCTTTCTGAGTTGGTTGATTTAGGGGCGGGAGTTATTCGGGGTCAGCATGTAGCCTCTAACGGGTTTTTATATGTTGTATGTGGTGATAGCCTTTATTATATTGATAGTACTTGGACAGCCTTAAAACTAGGCACGTTGCAAACTTCGACGGGCTTTGTGGATTTTTCCAACAATGGGACGCTTCTTTGTTTAGTTGACGGGGCTAATGGTTATTATCACACAATCTCAAGTCGAAGCTTTGACAGGATAACTGACCCTGACTTCCTTGGTTCAACCACAGTCAATTATATTGACGGGTATTTTTTATTTAATGACCCTGATACTGGTGTTTTTTACATTGCGGGTCTCAATGATCTAACTTTTGATGCTTTGGATTTTGCGCAAGCTTCGGGCCTGCCTGACAATATTATTGCAACGTCAATAAACCATAGAGAGGTTTGGCTTTTTGGAGAGTCATCAATTGAAGCTTGGTATAATTCAGGAAATGCTGATTTTCCTTTTGAACGCATGGGCGGGGGTTTTATAGAAACTGGCCTAGCCTCGGCTTTTTCAATAGCAAAAGTTGGAAGACAGACTTTATTTTTAGGAAAAGACAAAGAAGGACAGGGGATAGTTTACGCTTCTCAAGGCTTGAATCCTGTCAGAATTTCTACCCATGCAATCGAAGAGGCCATTAATTCCTATGGTGATATTTCAAACGCTATTGCTTACACCTATCAAGAAAACGGACACACTTTTTATATTTTAAATTTTGATAATGCTAAAACTTCATGGTGCTTTGATATGGCGACGAATCTTTGGCACGAAAGAGCATATTTAGAAAACAGTGAGCAAACAAGACATTTAGCTAATTTCCATTCTTTTGCTTATCGGGTTCACGTTGTAGGGGATTATTCTTCCGGCAAATTATATAAACTAGATGAAGATGAAAGAACCGATAACGGACAACCAATAAGAAGAGAAAGAATCGCTCCGCATATCTCGGAGAGTACAAAGAGAATCTCTCACAAGTCTTTTCAGTTAGAGGTTGAAACAGGGCAAGGCTCAGAATCAGAAAGCCCTGACGTTGTTCTTCAATGGTCTGATGATGGGGGCTACACTTGGAGCAACGAAAAAACAGCTTCGCTTGGTTTAACTGGCGAATTTAAAAAAAGGGTTATCTGGCGAAGACTAGGAAGCTCAAGAGATAGAGTCTATAAAGTTGCCATAACTTCAAGAGTAAAAGCTGACTTAATTAGCGCAAATTTAGAACTAGAACTATTGAGAGATTAAAAATATGGAGCCAATACCAACGCGAACAGAAGTGACAAAAAACGGTTTTCTTTCTGCGGTTTGGCTTCGATTTCTCAATAAGATTTTTTCAGATATTTATAAAAGATTAGATTCAAGTGACGCAACTTTGACAGATCATGAAACAAGAATAACAACACTAGAACCATAGAGGAAACATGGGATTATTATCAGGACTTACGGACTTTGTTGGTTTAACAGATAGCGGTGCGGGTGACAGAGCCTCAGCCGTTCAACAGCGGTCAGCAGATCAAGCAAATGCTTTGTTAAGAGAAAATAAAGCGGAAGCTCAAGGAAGATATAAGAACTATGAAGAGGCGGGGGATAATGCTTTCCAATCTCTTGCGGGAATGGCGAACGGTATGCAGTCTTTTCAAGACTCAGAGGGGCGCTTTCAAGGTCATGACGGGGTTTTTACTCAAGATGATTTTAAAAAAGATGATGGCTATCAGTTTAGAATGGACGAAGGCTTGAAGGCGCAAAATGCAGGGCTTTCCGCTTCCGGTTTACTTGGTTCAGGTAGAGCAATGAAAGCTCTTGCAAAATACGGGCAAAATTTCGCTTCTAATGAATTTCAAAACGCTAGAAATAATTTCAATCAAGATTATTCAAACAGCCAAAACAATTACAACAATAATTTTGATAGAAAATTTAATTCTATGAATAACATCGCAAATTACGGGGCAAATGCTAAAAACGCTATAACAGGCGCGGGAAATTCTGCAACAAACGCAATTAACAGCAACATTATAGGCATGGGCAATGCTAATGCTAACAACGAGCTACATCGCAACGATGGAATGAAAGATATTATGAGCATGGTTGCAAGCGGTGCGGGTGCTTATATGGGCGCAAAAAAGTAAATCAAAGGGGTTTTAGTCATGCCAATAGATAGTAACATTTATAACAATCAAAAAGGAACGGTTGATTTAGTCGGAAGTCTAAGCAAAGGCTATTCTCTCGGGCAACAAATCAAGCAAAGCAAAAAAATTGACGAGGCTGACTCTAAAAAAAGAGCTATTTCTGATCTTTATAGAAATGCAATTGAGAACGGCACAAGTGTTGATTCAAAACAAATTGCACAGTATGACCCCGCACTGGCCTTTAAGATAAATCAAGAGCAAGGCTCTCAAAAAGTTGCGTCAGATGGAAGGATTCAAAAGCAAAAAAACAGCGACAGAGCATATAGCTTACAAAAACAAGAATTTAACGAAAGAAGAGAAGCTAGGCTTGCCAAGGATTCAGGGAAAACGAAACTTTCCGCAAATGATGTTTTGAAAGTTAATGAAGGAAATCTAATTCCTCAAATGCTTAGTGAATTAGAGAAAACAATAGGTGATAATTCTGACATGATAGGCCCAGTCGGGGGGAGACTCGCTTCGTATAATCCTTATAACGACAGAATGAAAACCTTTGAGGCTGACATAAGATCAAAGGCGCAAGCGTTTGGTAAGTATATGGAAGGTGGAGTTTTAAGGAAAGAGGACGAAGTGAAATATGAAAAAATGTTTCCTAATGGTTCAGATACTCCCGTGGTTGCAAAATCAAAACTTGCGATAGTTAGAAAACTTTTAATAGATAAGCAAAACTCTAATATCTCAGCTTTAAAAGATTCGGGCTATGATGTTTCAGCCTTAAATAAAAATTTTGTATCACCAAAAAAGCCCGATATCTTAGTTAGAAATAAAGAGTCAGTAAATCTTTCACCTCTTGGCATTAGCGATGCTCAAGCAAGTGACATTGTACAAAGCACGAAGCAGTTTTTACAAACGTCTGATAGGGCAACGAAAGAAGCAAAACTTGCTGAACTTTTACAACAATAAAGGTTAAATAATGGATTTAAGTAAACTATCAGATGAGCAGTTAGATTCGATGATACTAGAAAAAACACAACAAAAGTTTTCTGGCGGGAATAATTCACAACCTCAAAAAGTTGACGTTTCAAGCCTATCAGATGAAGAACTAAATAAAATGCTTTTTGAAAAAATGATGAAGTCACAAAATCCTCAACAGGAATTAAATAAAACAAGACCAATTGAAACAGACGAAAATGACGAGGCTGATTTGGGCTTTATTGATAGAACAAAATATTCTATTGACGGTATAGCTTCAAACAGGACAGCTTTTCTTGTCGAAAAATTCGGGGCTAACAATGTCCGAAAAGATGCAAACGGTGAAGATTGGGTTTTACAAGATAACAAATGGAAGCCTGTCAATAAAGACGGCCCCTCTATTGCCGATGGTGCTGACTTTATAGGAGCCTTGCCAGAGAATGCGGGTACAGCTTTAGGCACAATGGCAGGGCTTGGAGTGGGGTCTTTGCCCTTGGCTATGGTCGGGAATGGTGTCGGGTCAATGGTGAGACAAGGGGTAAGTTCACTGATAGGAAATCCTCAAGTGGCCTCGGCTTCTGAGCGAGTCGCTGACGTTGGGTTGAGTTCAGTTATGGGATTAGGCGGGGGCTTACTTGGAAGAGGCATAAAGCACTTAGGAAAGTTCTCAGCACCTCTTGTAGAAAAAGCTTTTAAGAATTTCAATATTTCAAAAGAAGGGGCAAAAATAGCCAAGATTGCAAAAAATCAAAAGATTCCTTCTCCAACTATAGGGCAATTAGCAGGGGGCTATGATTTAGACCTCGAAAAAATGAAAGGGGCAAGGCCTTTTTGGGGGAGAACTATTCGGGCAAAGGTAAAAAAGCAGGTTGAAGCTGTAAAGAATAACCTATCAAAAGATTTTGGAGAATTTGTTGATCAAGAGTCAAGCCGTGAAGTTGCAGGGGTAAGGGCTAAGGAATTAGCAAACGGAGCAATTGACTCTATCAGAAAGCAGTCATCAAACTTGTTCGATAAGGTTAGCGAGAACGGCAAAGACGTTCTAGTAGATGCGGAAGTTTTTACAAAATCATTACTTAAAAAATTTACAGAGATAGGAGTCTTTGATCTTGACGGAAATCCTTTAGAGTATTCTGGTGAGCTTGGCATGACTTCTGACCAATTTAAAAGGCTTCAAAAGATTCTAGGCCAAACTTTAAAAGACATTAAAACAACAGCGGGCCGTCATGGTTCAGAAAACTTAATAGGTGATTCAAGTACTATCGGAAACATAAGCGCAACCTCAATAAATTCATTTAGAAAAACTCTTGATGCCAATATTTCAGAGGGAAAAATTGACGGGCTTAAAGATATTAGACTTGTTCAGATGAGAAACGCTTTCATGGATTTAACCGAGGATATGTTAGGCGCACAAAATAAATCACTTAAAAAGGATTTTAGATATGCAAGGGCATTGTGGGCTAAGCAACTTGAGTTAAGGAAAATTTTTAAAACAGGTGGAGAGAAAGGGCTAGGGCTTGAAAATGCTTCTGATGACAAACTGCTCGGAAAAATGTTTGGAGATAAAAAGAAAGTTCAAATGTTAAAGCAACTTATAGGCAAAGAAGAAACAGAAAAAGCGGGGAAAGGTTACGTTAATGACTTGTTAATTTATAGACTCGGAAAAGAAGATAATAAAAGCGCAATAGGCCTTTTAAATCTCATAGACAAGACGGGAGCAATCAAAGAGGCACTAAGCCCAAAAGCTTACAAAAACCTTAGAGACAATTTATTTTTTATGCACAAAGCAGGGGCTACAATTAATCCTAGTGGAACGGGTATCATGAATCTTATGAGTGATGGCTTCTCACCCAAAGGCTTTGCAACAGGCGCTTTTCAAGCGACAGCAACAAAAACAAAAGAAAATTCAAAAAGAATAACTAAAGGGGTTTTAAAATTTTCTGATAGCAAGGTCTTGCAAGATCACGCAGGCCAAGCAGGGAACTTATTAACCGATAGAAAACAAAGAAAAGGGGCAGACTCAACGAGAAACCCAAGAGAAAGAAAATCAATAAACAATTAATTTAAAGGACAATAAAAAATGACAGCTATCATCTCACCCGAAATTAAGAAACAATTTTTTGATGCCAACGGAAGTCCTTTAAGTGGAGGAAAACTTTTTGTTTACACGGCACTAACGACCGATCTTGCTCCAAGTTATACAACTTCGGTCGGTGACGTTGCCAACACTAACCCTATTATTTTAGATTCAAGGGGTGAGCTTGGGGCAATGTTTCTAAATACAGGCGATTATAAATTTGTTTTAAAAGATTCTTTAGACGTTGTAATTTTCACGCAAGACGGTGTATCAATCAGGGATATTTCAACAGAATTTGACACCCTCTCAAGCACGGTCACGGGAATCGAAGAGAGCCTGATTGCCGAATCTTCAAGCGAGGGGGTTATCTCTGGAAAAAGCTCAGCAAATAGCACCAAAGCAAAATACCTAGTCCCTGTTTCAACAGATAATCAAGTTAAAGTACTAGCAACCGAGACAGATTTAAAATATTTTGTTGAAGGGGCAGAGGTAAATTTAACATTGGACGCTGTTGTAAGCGGTCTCTCCTCACCTCCTATAACAAATAACACGGCCATGATTAACGATGCCTCACTTGCTGACGAGCCTTTAACAAAAACTCTTGGTGAGTATGGAACTTCTATACCTTACGACACTGAGGGCGCAGAGATCACGTCGAGAGATGGTACTTTACAGGCCTTTAAAATAGCGGGGGCATCAACGGGTTATTTCATAGGAAGAATTGACGATACATTGAAAAAAATTCATAAATGCGAAAGGGGCTGTTTTTTTGATTCCAGTAACAACGAAATAGAAAGGGTTGCCTTTTCAGATAACGACGTATTAACCCTAATGAAATTAACTTATCTCTATTTAAAATCCGATCTAACTTTTATTGTTTCTTATAACGAGCCTTATGTGCAAACAACAGAGCCAACTAGCCCTGTTGACGGTGACATGTGGTACAACTTCACAAAATGGCAAAGATATGCCTCAACGGTCTTTGTCGATGCTGAGTGCACACCTATCGGCTTATGTATTCAAGATGAAAACGATAAAACAGTCGGAGCTAGGCCTGTAGAATATTACGCAAACAGATCGAGCGAAAACACTTTTGAGCTTGAGTACGTGAGCGCAACTAAAGTTAGATCGAAATCAAGAAACAATTTTATAAGCGTAAACGGTGTAAGTCTAAAATTTATTGATAACTCTAAAGTTTGGGATATTACGTCCGACCTCGAAGCGGGACAAGCCGAATCCGCTGACACTGACTTTTACTGTTATATAAAAGAAAACGGTGATTCTTTGATGAGTAAGCATGGGCCATTGGATAGAAAGGGGAGCATGAGGGGGCTTTTTCACCCTTACGAAAACTATAGGTATGTTGGGAAGATTTCTAACAATGGCACTTCAAATTTTAACGAGGATTCCATAGAAAGCGACAGTGTCACAAGCTCATCAGCATCAGGGTCTTCTCATGCAATCGGTGACGTTAAAGCCTCTATGCTTTCACTGGTAAACCTACAGGCCGAGCTTGATGTTACATGGATACTTGCTGACGGTCAGGACGTGACAGGCTCGGACTATGCCGTATTGACAGGCCTGACGGTTGTCCCAGACATGACGGGACGTTTTTTAAGAGGCAAGGGCGCAAATAATCCTGACGGTGACTTGGCTCTTGGAGCTTACACGGCTGATAAAACGGCCAAGAACGGTCTAACAGGCTCAGTAGATTCTCAAGGTGCACATACTCATACGATAAATGGTAATGCCGGAGTAGGTGGAGACGTTAACGAGCCGCCGAGAGGTAACGCCGCCACAGTTTCGGCTGCACATAGTACGAATTCAAGTGGGGCGCATACTCATACAGTGACAATTGGCGCGGGAGATAATGAGACAGCACCGGATTCAATCACCGTAAATTATTTCATAAAAATCAACAGATAACAAAAAGAGAGAGTCATGAAAAAAGAAAACTTGATTAAAATTTTAATATCTATGGGAATGGCTTTCTCGACCTTTGTTGCTTCTCAGACTTTTAAAAACACAGCTATAAATTCTGGAAATTCTAAAAGTATTTCGGCACTAGAAACGGCTGACCGTTATCAGATACGAATCTTAGAAGAAATCAATAAGAATGTTAGAGACATAAGAAAAGAGATATTAAGAAAATAATGGAAGAACTATCTACCAGAGACAGGCGATTGGCGAGGAAGAAAAAACTTGCTGAAATAAAAGCCCGAAAACACGCTGAATCTATTGATTCAATCAGGTTGCATTTTGAAAAACTATTTGAAGATTATAAAAAAGAATTTGAGGAAAAGGAACATCGACATAGACATAGGGCCTTTGGTCTCACTGGTCAGCGTGGTGAATCAGCCTATGAAATAGCTGTAAGGCTTGGCTTTGTAGGTGATGAGGCAAGTTGGCTCTTGTCCCTAATAGGCGAATCGGGGCTTTCTCCATTGATAGATGGTTGCCACGCGGAAGATACGCAAATTATAACCATAGATGGTGGAATCTCTACGACTGACTATGGGGCTTTAGAGTTAATTAATGGAGGGTCAGCGGAATGACTTATAAAATACAACTTAGAAGAGACACTACGGCAAATTGGGCAAGTGAAAACCCTATTCTTTCCTCGGGTGAGCATGGAATCGTTACCGATTCAAATAATCAATTCAAAATAGGTGACGGGGCAACGGCTTGGAATGCCTTAGCCTTTCAGGTTGACGCTGATCTCCAAGCCGAGGTTAATTTGAACACTGCTAAAGTCTCGGCTGACGGCTCTGTTGAAACTCATTCTGATATTTCAGCCGTGGGGTCTGGAAGCATTATCTCAACAGCGGAAAGAACTAAACTAGCAAATATGTCGATGAACGATCTTGCTGACGTTGATCTTAATTCTGTCGATTTTGGAGACTCTTTAATTTATAACAATATAACAAGCAAGTTTGAGAACATTGATCTTTATAAGCCGTCAGCGGTTCAAACAATTTCGGCTGGCGGGATTATCGTCATCACGAAACAGATAAGACAGCACGTAAGGGTTAAGTCAAACTCAGGAACGGAGAGTTTATTAGCAACGCTTTTTGGGGTTGACACTTCTCTTTTTACTGATGGAATGGAGATTGTTGTCGAGCCTCAAAGTGCAACAGAAATTTTATTGCTTACCGAAAGTGATGTTAATTATGGACACATAGGCAACGGCTCTTTGAGATTTAAGAGAGGTGATCTTTTAACTTTTATTTATAGCGACTCATTAACTAGATTTTTATTAAAATAAAGGAAAATAACATATGAGAAAATCAATAAGTTTATTCATTCTTTGGCTTGTGCTTTTGTCCTCATTCTCCAATGCTAAGGTTTTAGAAAGCTATGTCAGCGGGGAAGATATTTCAATTGTTCCTTATACTGGTCAAAGCATAGTTTTAGATGCTGACGCAAATTTAGTTGTCTTAACTAGCGAACCAACAGGCATTAATATTTTATCGGTAAGCTCTGTAGGTTATGTTGATGACTCAATTTCTGCGCTTCCTTCTGTTGTGACAGATCATACTCTACTTTCTAATATCGGAACTCAGACACATGCACAGCTTGAAACTGCCATCGGGTTGAACACTGCTAAAGTTTCGGCTGACGGACTTGTTACAGCTCACAGTGATGTCACTAGCGCGGGGAGTGGAATAATAATTTCGGGCGCAGAAAGAACGGCCATTGGTACAAGTACAACTACCAATGGGGCGCAAGATACTGCAATAGGTTTAAATACTGCAAAAATATCTTTTGACAGCGCAAGCTCAACTAAACTTGGAACGATCGAAACAAGCGCAACGGCTGACCAGACGGGCGCAGAAATTAAGATACTTTATGAGGCTGAGATTAACGCTTTCACTGACGCTCTTTTTACAAAGCTTGGGACAATTGAAACGAGCGCAAAAGATGACTTAACAGGTGCAGAAATCAAGGCTCTTTATGAGTTAATAGCTAACGCTTACACTGATACTAAAGACACAAAACTGACGGGGATTGAGACAGGGGCGCAAGTAACAAAAATTCCTGTTGGCGGGACAACTGGACAAGTTTTAGAAAAAATTGATGGAACTAATTACAACACTCAATGGGCTGATTCATCTGGTGGTGGTGGTGGTGGTTCACTTCTTAACTTAATCATTGACCCGTCTTTTGAAACAGGGGTAACAGAGGGAACTTGTACAACGTGTACAGCTTCATCAGAGGCGACGATCGTCGAGCTAACCGACCTAAATACTAAATCGCTCAAAATGGCTTTCTCTGCTAGTGCAGGGGATTACACAGACACAACGACAACAAGTTCTCAATATACAGGAGTCGTTGGAAAAGCCTCTGCAAGATGTAAAACAGATCAAGAGGGAATTGAGTTTTGCTCAATGGTCGATGGTGCAGAAAGCGCATGTGTTGCCGTTAGCTCTGGCGATGTATGGGACACTTACGCAGTAAATTCAACAATGAGTTCAACGTCATTCGGTTACAAAATAGTAGCTCGAAATTCTATAAGCGGAAACGTCTACTGTGATGAAATCTTTGCGGGAAGTAATCCGATTGAACAGGTTGTTACTCAAGGGCAATCAGAGTCTGCTATTTTTCACGGAAGGGGGGACGCTGACGGAATGGCTTCAACTAATACGGTTATTCCATATTTTTTAACGGAGACAAAAAACGATATATCAACACTAGGGACAATTTCAAACAGTGCCACATTAGGATTTTCCTTCACGGCATCAAGAAGGGTTAAGGTTGAGATGACAATAAATTTGGCGACAACAACATCGGCCAAATGGTTGGGAATTTCTAAAAATAGCACAGAGTTAACAACGGCTATTCAGCTTATAACTGGCGCACACATAGTGGGACTTGCTTACTCGGACACGGCAGACGGGAACGAATCAATAACATTTACGGGTGTTTTAGAGGCGGGCGACATTCTCAGACCACACTTGCAAACGTCAACGACACTAAGCTCATCTGAACAAGTATTAAGCATAACAGCAACACCCCAATCTAACAAAGCAGTAATGGTTTCAGTCGATGAAACAGACATAGGCTTTATTAAAGCCTTTGGTGGTACAACAACACCAACTGATTATTTATACTGTGATGGAACTTCATATCTAAGAGCAGATTACCCAAGTCTATTTGATAAAATCGGAACTGCTTATGGTGCGGTTGATTCAACTCATTTTAATGTTCCAGATTTAAGAGGGCAATTTATTCGTGGTCAAGATGATGGAACAGCACTAGACCCAGACGCAGGGACAAGGACGGCACAAAATACTGGAGGTAATACTGGTGACAATATTGGCTCAGAACAATCTGATATGTATGACTCCCATCACCATGATTTTAAGCATGAAGGTGGTAGTTATGCATCATGGTCAACTTACAGCGGTTCAAACCTAGATGGCTCAAGTCCTCTGGGCGTGACAACTGTTGCGGGTGGTGGCGCACGTGGTGTTCAAAATGAAGGTGGTAATGAAACAAGACCTGTGAATGTCAACGTAAGATATTATATTAAGTATAGAACTAACTCAGCGGTTATTGCGGTTCCTGTTGAAGAGAATAAAGCGAACGCTGTTGATTTATGGGGGAATGGTGGCGAAGTTGTCACAGCTAACACAGAGGATATCCCCTTTGCCGGAAGTGGTACAGGGTGGTCAACAGGAACTTATACTACTCAGTACGATAATAGTAATGTGGTATTTAGTCTTTCAACATTCAATACTACAAGTGATGCGGTAAATATAAATGTATTTATAAATGGTGTTGATAAAGGTGTTGTCCATACAGGTTGGACAAGCACGGTTCACACAGGAAATTTCGTAGCTTCAAATATGAACGCAGGTGATACAATCGGCTTTAGATATTCTGCTACTAGAACACTAAGCAACACGGGAACACTTCACTTTTTAAATATCGTTGAGACACCGACAAACCCTAAAGTCTTCCTAGGCAACGTAACCCCGACCCATTTTATCCAAAGTCCCTCAGCGGTTAAGCCTGTTATTTATTCGGCAACAATTTCTGCAACGGTAACAACGTGTACTATTTCAAACACAATAGGCGGGGCGTGGTTGGTTGACGGAGGAGGATCGTCAGCAGGGCATTGTGTTCTGGACATTACGTCAGCAGGATTTTCACAACCGCCAAATTGCACAGCAACGGTTTCTGATTATTGGAACAGCGTAGGGGAGAGTTTTAGTATAGGCTTTACCGCAAAAACAGCGACGACCATAACGGCCAATATGAACTACTACGCAGATAACACAACGGCGGGGGGGGTTTCAAATAATCAGCCGATGGATATTATCTGTCACGGAGTACAATAACCATGAGTCTAAAAAAATAGGAGCCAAATGCTAATAGACGATAAATGGAAAGACAGGGACGGGAATATAAAACCCCGTTCCAAGGACTTCTCGAGCGAAAACGGCTCAACTTTCAATGCTATGGTTTACCTTTTGGCTAAGGTGGCGGGGGTTGTTTTAGAAAATTTCGACATTGTTAAGTTAAATGCAAACAAACACAAAACGAACGAAGGGCAATACCTCACTAATGATTTTGATATAATAAAAGTTAAGGATTGGAAAAAGCGAGCTTCTTTCAAGATGAAGCTTGCAAACTTTTTTAAGCTTTCACATTACTTCAAAATAGAAAGAAGTCCCGAAAGATTCTCACACGACGAGACAAACTCTGTCGTGGCAACCTCTTTCTATGAACTTGGCCTCGGGAATATGCCTATAGAAAATACTGTTAATTTAGACAAAATTCAAAAAAACACTTCCCAGACTTTTTATAGGCCTCATGACGTTGGGAGCGCAACAAATTATGCAAAAAATCCCATTGAAAAAAAATACCTTATCCCTGTTATAGAGTTTTTCTCAAAACTTTCTCTAAGCTCGACAAGTAAAGATAGTGCGGGAGACTACCACGCAAGCGGAAAAATTCAGGCATGGATTAGAATTGTAGGACTAGATTTAGACTTGAAATATTGCACTAAAAACATGCCAGAGAAAAACGGATTAGTGGAAATGTTTTCAAATTTCATAAAAGAAGACGATCATATTATCAACGTACTCGCACGAAAGGCCTATTCAGCAAATGAAGGGCCTGAGTAACGAAGTGCCGATTTTAAACACCTCAAGCTCACGCTTCATGGAAAGATAGATTATAAATTAATTCTAACTATGAGGCTAAAATGGAAACTCCAACAAAAAACCCGATCTTATCACTTACCATACAGGGCGCACTAATAAGCCTACTTCCTGTTTTGGCGGGATATTTTAAAATAGACCTAGGCGACGTTGATGGACTTGTTAAGGGGATTGCTTCTCTTCTCGGTCTTGTAATGACTGTCTATGGCCGAATCAGAGCGGTCAAAAGAATCGTTGTCCTTCCTACTCTTAAATGATTACGCTTCTTTCATTAGTTAAAGCACTTCCTGAGATTCTGGGGGTGCTTATTCAGTTTATGAAAATGATTGAATTAGGAGCAAGAGAAATTGATTCAAGACAAAAGGCAAAACAAATTAAGGATTCCTTTGAGCTTGCCAACACTAAGAAAGACACTTCTGGTTTTGATAAACTTTTTGGGGTTCACAAGTAAAATCATTTTTTTGCTTGTCACATTCTCGGCTTGCGTGACTGTTCCTTACTGTTCAAAATGTGAAGTTTACACTGGAAGCTATAAATCAAAAGCATTAGTAAGGGCGCAAGATGGGAAGCAAATCCCTGTCAATAGCCCCGCTTTCAATCAGGTAAAGGCTTTCACTGACGAGGGCTTTAAGGCTTTCTTGAAAACTTATATAAGGGGCTGTAAATCTTGGAACTAGGCCCTGTTTTTCACTGTAATAATAAATCTATCGGTAATAATTGTCATGTCGTCGGGATTGAGAACGATTCTCTCTTGGCTCTCTTCGCTTGCTTCGCTTGGTGATTCAAGCTCGACTAACATTTGTCTAATGTTTTTTATTATCATTTTAATTAACATCACCCTTTACTATGATAAGCATCACTAAATAGATAGTAATTAAGGGATAAGTTTTCTTAACTATCAATGTAAAGAAAATTAAACAAATATTTACTAGAAAAATTTAAAATATAGATATAAAGTGATTCTATGGACAACGTAAAAGATTTTCTATTAATGCTTATTTCTAATCTCTCAAAGAATTACGAGAAGACCTCAATAAAGCTTATTGATAACAAAGATATTATTCTGGAAAATGATACTTATATAATTAAAGTGACAAAAAAATAAACTAGGCCTGTTTACTCTCTTCTTCTTCATTCTCCCTTACTATGATTTTTGCAAGCCCTAGTATCATTTCAAACTGACTAGGCGAAATTTCTCTTGCCTGTTGTATCAGGAGCAAATCAGAATCATTACCTAGCTGTTTAAGCCCTTCCAAAGTCTTTTCTTGGTTCTTTATCACTTCCAGTAATGAAAGGACTGATTCTGTCGATTCTGACGGTATTTTGAATAGCTCGAAAGTCTCAAGGCCTAATCTTTTTGAAATCTTATCTAGCGTAGCAAGTGAAGGCCATCTTTGACCCCTTTCAATTTGCGCAATTGCGTTTCCAGATAGCCCTGCGGATTCTCCTAGCTCTTTCTGAGTTAAGTTTAAAGCTTTTCGATGCTTTCTTATGCTGTTTAATAGAATTTGCCTCATATCGTGACTCATGCTCTCAGATTAGCATAAAAACTAAAAATATCATCACAGAAAGCTAAATAATTTTTATCAATATTTCTTTACAGTAAGATTTTATTACACAAAGGCTAGAATGCAAGTTATTGAAATTGTTTAAATATTACAGAAAAGTAATAAAAAGCTATGAAACGAACTCGGATTGAGTGTAGACTTTCCGAAAGGGATATAAATATGAAGAAAATAGTCAATAAAACATTATTCAAAAAACTTATTTCTCAGCAAGGAAAATTTGCTGTTGAGCAAGTTGTGATTGGTTCACAGGTATCTATGACAGTCATCAAGGAAGTTATTAACGGAAAGCTTCCATCAAAAAGGGTACAGGTTTCTTTGGCTAATTTTTTAAATATAGATATTGATGAGCTTTTTCCTGTCGCTGACCAAGCAAAGGAAATGACAAAGGTTGCTTAGATTTTTTGACGATTATTCTGAGCAACCTTTTTTAATTTAATAATCAGTAAAGTCATTTTTGGCAATTTATCTTTACTGGAAATTATAAAACAAAAAATATTAACGCTGGATTTTTCAGCAAAACAAAAGCGCGAAAAACGCAAGGGGCAGAATTATGCAAAAAAACGAAATTAAACCAAACATTCCAAACGAGGATTATCAAAAAGATTCTGGGAAGGGTTCAACTTTCTTCAAGATGATTTCTGAAAAATCTTTACTTCATGCAACCTCTAAAGAGTGGAAGGAAACAGAATCAATGAAGATCGGCACGGCTGTTCACATGAAACTTTTAGAGCCTGAGTTATTCGATGGAAGTTACGCTTGCAACGAAATCTCTAAAGAAGGGCTGTTGGTTACGGCTGACGATTTAAAAAGAATCCTTAAAGAGAAGGGCTTAAAAATCACGGGCAAAAAAGACGAGCTTATTGAAAGGCTTATTGATTTTGATAATGTTTATAAATATCAAATCTATGATGTTGTCTTGGCCAAGATGATTAAAGATTCCATAGGGAAGATCATTTTAAACCCTGAGCAATTGCACAAAATAAACGCTATGGTTAAATCAGTTAATAATCATCAATTAGCTTCTAAGATGCTGTCCGGCGGTCAGGGTGAAAGATCATATTTTACTGAAGTTTCAGGAGTAAGACTAAAAACCCGCCCAGATTATGAAAACAATAATTCATTAATAGATATTAAAACCTGCATGGACGCATCACCCGACGGTTTTCAAAAGGCTGTTGTCAATTTTGGTTATCATCTCCAAGCTTCATTTTATTTAGATATTTTTAATAAAACTACAGGCAAAGAGTATGAGAATTTTTATTTTATAGCTGTAGAAAATTCTGCGCCTTATGCTGTCGCTGTTTATTCTCTTGATAAGGTCTCAATTGACGTTGGAAGAGAATTATATAGGAGCGCATTGGCTGAATATGTCGAATATCTAGCCGAGCCTGATAAGACAAAAGCTGTTTACGAGTCAGGCTATGATACGGGAATAGTTGAGCTTCAAATTCCTCAATGGTCAGTGCAAAAGGCAGAAATGAAATTAGAAAGTAATATTGAAAAACTTGAAAGGCTTGAAAGCCAAAGGATAAGTGCATAATGGAAAATCAATTAACAGAAGCTAAGCCCCAAGAGCTAAGCGGTGATATTAAAATTTTAGATTCAAGAATTAAGATGATGAAAGGCTTTGTCCAGAATCAACTCGTTGAGGGAATCAATAACGATTTTGCTTTGATTCCTCATACTGGCAAAAGAACTTTATTGAAAGCGGGGGCTGAAAAGCTTTTGATGCTTTTTAAACTTGGTTTTAAATTTGAGATAATTAGTCAGACGATTGACTTGATTGAAGGAACAGTTTTCTTTTTAATTAAATGTAAGGTTTACAGTCGAGAGTCAGGAGTAGAGCTTGGTGAATATATGGGCTGTTGTTCAAATCAAGAAAAAAAATACATACGGCAAGCCCCTGCGGACATTATCAACACGATCTTAAAGATGGCTGAAAAAAGGGCAATGGTTGGAGCGACAATTTCAGTCACGGGCGCAAGTGATTATTTTACTCAAGACTTGGAAGACGCGCCAAAAAATCAGTCAAGGTCAAGAACTAATGACGCTGACAAATTTCAAAATAATAATGTTTCTGATTCCTCCTCTTTTGTTTGCACCTTCGGAAAGCACGAAGGAAAAACGCTTGAGCAGATCGGAGCTAAAGACCTTACAAACTATATTAACTACGTCACTAAAGACGGTGCAGAAATCAACGGAAAAATGCTTGAATTTGTAAACAAGGGAAGAGATTTCCTAAAGGCCGTTTAATGAGTACAGCACGAAAAATTGACAGCGACTTAGAAAAGAAAATTGAAGCCCATTTCAGCCAAAAAACCAAGTCAGGCCACAAAATCTTTGTGGCAAGAGTCGGGGGGTTTTGGTACTGCGAAAACTGTCAGCAAGATCATGAGGGGGATACTTCAAGAATTTATAAAAACGATGTTCCTTGTTGTGAGGATTCTATAATTTGCGGGTCTTGTGGTCATGATGAGTTGCTTATAACGGGTGACGATAAGACAGGGGAAGTCTTAGGGGAGTGCGGTCTTTGCGCTCACTTGATTATTTTAAAAGAAAAATAACGGTTTTGGGGTAGCCCTTATCCCTTGTTACAGCCTCATGAGCCTTCAAAATCTCATGGGGCTTTTTGGGTGAAATCATCGGCCATAGGTTAACCAATACCCGAATAGGCGCGTACATGGACTTGTAAGGCACAAGGATAAAAAGCCTTTTTATTAATCAAAAAGGGGGAATTATGTCTTTAGAATTAACTATGAGAAGAACAGAGTTAAAGATCAAAGGAAGAGTTTATCAGGTCGATTCAAAAACTGGAGCGCAAAGAGGTTGTTTCGAGATTTTAAAGATTGAGCAGGAAAAGCTTTTATTGAAAGATATTATGGAATTTGCTTCTTGGTCAGATTGGGTAAATAGAGGCGAAATAAAAATGACAGGCCCATCAATAAAGCTAGTTATATTAAAATGTAATTCATGCGAAGAATCAGACGAATATGCGCCAAAAGAAACAGAGCAAAGCTGTAGTCATTGCAAGAGTTCAGAAGATGGATTTACAGAATTGATTGAATGTGAGAATTGTGGAGAATTTGTTGAAGATCAGGAAATTATCGAGGGTTCTTATCCTGATAATAGCGGAGCTTGTCAAAAATGCCATTCTCCAAAAGCAACAAGAGCAGAATATTTAGAAGATAAAGCAGATTATGATTATCAGTGCAGAAAAGACGAAAGAGCAGAAAAGAGGCTTAGTTAATTCGGCATGTTACAAAAAACCTTTTCAAATATTCAAAATGGCCCTATCCTGAACTTTGCTTGGTCGCAAAGTTTAGACAGGGGTTATTTTATGAAAGGCACAATTAATGCCAGTGCGGGGGCTATCTGTCTCAAGTGCGGTAAGAGTTCTTTTAAGGTTAAATTAAATGAAGATTTAGAAATTAAGCTTCCTGTCTGTTCAGATTGTGGGGGAAGGCCTGACAAATACCGAGTTAGAAAAGTTATTCCTAGCGAGTCAGGAAAAGGAATAAGGAAAGATTTTTATAGGAATTTAGAAAACAATTTAATCAAAACTATTCCAGAAGCCATTGCGGTTTTGGGAAATGTCACAGATAGACTTTCAACAGGCACATATCGACCAGAAGAATACTTAGGCTCAGATCAATCTTTAGTATGGGTCAGGAATCTTTTAAATGACTATCTCGTTGCAAATATTTATAGATTGAGACTCAAGGGAGAGTCAGAAGAAAAACGGATTAAAATGGTTTATAAGATCATTAAAGAATATAAATTAAAAGATAATTTTTCACCGATAGAATTATCAAATTTTCAAAATACATCAATTTCAGCATCAACGATTTTAGTTAAATTGCGCTTCGGTTTAAAAAAGATTCTTCCTTTCTTTGGTGAAAAAGATATTAAGCATATTAATAAAGGTTGTATCATGGCTTTTTATCACTCCATTGAAGGGAATACTCAGCCCAAACTAGCAGTAGATGAACTTAAATGTTTTATGAAATATGCCCATCAAAAAAGCCTTATTAATTTTTTGCCACCTTTCCCTAGTGTGAAACGGGTCAGAAAAAAGAAAGAGTCAGATATTCCACCAATAGAAATTCAAAGGAGAATAATCAATGCTATCGAAAATCCTAAAATCAGGCTTATTTATATCCTTTGCGCTTCTTGTCCTGAGCGAACTTGTGAGGCTGTTGCTCATAAAGTTAAGGACATTGATTTTGAAAGACGATTAATCCACACAAGGGGCCATATAGAGAAAGGCCCTAAAGGTATCGGCTTAATTTGGTCAGAAGGTCGAAAGTCAAATCAAGACGGGCAAGAGTTTGAAACGATGCAACACAAATTAAATGATTATTTAATAGAAGAATTGAAGCCTTATGTTGAGGGTCGAAATCCAGAGGAATTTTTATTTACTTCACATATCCACAAAGACAAATTTATTTCTATGGGTTCATGTTGGGATAATTGGCAAAAGGCCCTGAGAAGCCTTAATTTAGAAAAAAGATATAAGCCTCATGAAACTACGAAAGCTACAACTTTATTCACAGCAAGCAAAAACGGGGCTTCTGATAAGCACTTGATGAGCATGGCGGGGAATAGCGATTTAGCGACACTAAAAAAACATTATGTTCCTGATTTAAGAATTGTCACCGATGTTCAAACTGATGGATTCAATAAAACTGAATCAGCCTAATTATTTTTATTTATGGGTTTTGAGTGGGTTTCAAAATTTATTTTCCTTCCAACTTATTGTAATTATTGATCTATTTTTACAGCCGTAAAAGTTCAAGTCTCTTTCCGAGCACCATCAAAAGTCAGTAAAATCATATAGTTAACCCCTATTTGTGACCAAGCAGAGAGGGTTTTGAGTGGGTTTGGAGTCATTTCGTATGCTTCCAAATCCATCTCTTTTTTCTTTGACAAAAATCAAGATTCACCTTAACTTTTAGTTATTCAAATTTAGTTATCAAAATAAATTGCCAAATTTAAAGCTTGATAACGATTCTAAAAAACAAAATTGTTATCAAGTTTTAGCTTGTTTTAATGGTTAGGAATAATCCGACCCGTTTTGTAAACAGGCTTTAATTTGGTAAGAAATGAAGCTTGCTTTTCCAGACAGGACGTCACGGAAAGAAAAATCTCACAATGAAGTGGTTTAAGCATTTTGTAAACGCATCGGATTCTGTAAAGTTAAATAATTTAATTGATGATCTAGGCATTGAGGGCTATGGACGTTATTGGCTTTTGCTCGAATTATTAGCGGAAGAATTAGAAGAATCAGGCACTTTTCATATACATTTTAGGAAGATTTCAACAAAACTCCATATAAAGTTCAGTAAAAAGCTCCAGACTTTCCTGCAAAAGTTGGTAGACTTTCACTTGATTCAGTATGAACTTTCAGGAAAAGTCTACAAAATAGAGTGTCCTATCTTATTGGAATTACAGAATAAAGACTCTAAATACAATCGTAAGAGAGTCGTAAGCAACGATTCAAATACGACCCTAGATAAGATAAGAGAAGATAAGAAGAGAGAAGAGAAGAAAGAGAATAACTTGCTTTCTTTTTCTGATTCTGAAAATCACCCTGAAAAGCCAAGAATCAAATTTGAAGAAATTGCTCAATGTTTTAATAATGTTTTCTCAAAAGAGATTGAAACAGGAAAAGTCACGGCTTCAACTTTTTTCATTACTAGAAATTACATGGAACATTTAAAAGAATCACTCGGCTTTCTGACCACAATAGAGGCATGGAGAGAACTGTTTGAAAAAGCTAAGACTCTTGATTGGTATTTAGATCAAGGGTGGTTTTCATTGCTTTGGCTTCTAAAGGCTGAGAATGCCGTTAAAATCCAACAGTCAAAAAATACGATAGACAGTAAGCCAACAGAGCAAAAATTGAATCTAACGGCAATTAACACGGCAATTAGGGCGGGAAAAAGAAAGGTCTCAGAGCTTCCAGAGATTAACGGATTCGGAGACAGAGAAAAAGACTTCATTTTGAATAATGGGGGCTTGTTAAGTCTAGGGAACATGAACGATTTTCAAATAAGCACGTTAGCAAGGGAGTGTAAGTAGTGAGTAAAAGAATATTAGATACAAGTTTACCTAAAAAGATTTCTGACGGTAAGTATCAAAGTAATTGTCGATTATGTAATAAAAAAATGGTTGCGGGTGACATGGTGAAGAATGTCTTTCACATTCAGCCAAATTTTAAAGAGTTAGTTTTGATTCATGTCTCTTGTAATGGGGGTCAAAAGTGATTTTAAATATTCATGGTGAGCAACTTACACCAGTAAAAGAAGGGTCATTTTTGCCAATTTGGGGCTTTATTTGTTGCCACACCGAGAAGAGGCAGGGGGCAAGGTCTTTCAATAATATGACTGAATATAATTACTGCTTATCAATGCTCAATAGAACCAGCTTTATTTATTCGACAAGAGATGGTGAGGGCCTAGAAGGTGCTTCAATGGTTTTAAGTGCCAATGGTGTTAATTGCTCAATAGAGCCTCACTTTAACGCTTTTGATAAGACTGTCGAGGGCATGGAATTGCTTGTTTTAGAGAATGATCTTCTTTCAATTAAATACGCAAAGAAAATTGTTGAGCTATTCGCTGAATATTTCCCAGAAAGAAAAATAAGAAATGAAGGGCTTAAATTTATCAAGCTAGGCGATCGGGGTTATTCAAATTTAAGCATAACGAAAAAAGCAGGGTTAGAAGTCGCAATTTTAAGTGAATTATTTTTCGGTGATAACGAAAGAGACTTTATGAAAATAACAGAGCAAGCAGAATTTTGGAAACACGCAATAAAAGAAATTAATCAAGAAACTAAGGAAGGTTAAATGCAAAACGGTAAAATGAGAGATTACGGAAAAGACTTAACGGAAATGGAGAAGGCCCTTTGGAAAAAAATGATCGAAAGATTAGGCCCTTTAAATATGATGGAGTTGTCAATCAGGTCAGGAATTGAGCATGTGACTTTATGGAAAAGGTTTTGTTTTGGAAAGATGAACGTCAGAGAATATGAGGCATTAGAAGGAATTATTTAGAAGCAAGGAAAGGTGTAAGAAATGAAAACAGTAATTAAAATAGGTTCACGAGGTCACAAGTTATCAAAGCCGATAAAATGGAATGGTGAGACATTTAACTCCAAGAGAGACTTACTAGCTAAGTTCAAGATGGATTCTTACTCTTCATTGGATAGAGCTTTAAGGCTCAAAATTGAATGGAAAGGGTTTGTTCCTGTAATGGTTAGAAAGTACAGCAAACGGGCTTGAATAAGCTCTTACTTGTCTCTCAAGGCTATCTGGGTCAAAACTGACCCTTTTAGCCCTGCTAATTAATGATAACAAAATAAAGGGTAATTATGAGTGAAGATAAAGAAAGTTTTGTAGGATACTTAAAAGGGTCGGCAAGCTATCAAGGCGTTAAGCCGAAAATGCTCCCAAATGCGCTCAAAGAGTTTAACCTATTTCTGAGCGAGATATGGTTTCACCAACAAAAGAAGATCGAGAAAGCAGAAGCCGAATTAAAACTTTTTAAACAATACTATAAAGAATCTAAAGAGAAGCTAGAGTTTGCCGTTGATGCAGGGGTTTTTGGAATACTGCCACTTTTAAACTCAGACCTAATTAAGAAGATCGAAGAAATGTAGGAAATAGTCCCTTACAAGATAGAGGCGATAGAGCAAGAGAAACAGCAAAGCAAATAGAAAAGATAAGGAGTGAGTAGTGTTTAAATATAGCTATAAAAATAAAACAGGTGAGTGTGAAGGAAGTTGCGACAATAGGGCAAACACTCCCACGCATACAAATATAATCTCTAAGTTTTCCGAAAGTAGCTTAATCAGAAGGGTGATATTAACCAAAGAAGATGAGTTTGGATTATACGAGGTGGAAATATTGCATGAAATAAACGGAAGTAAATTAGAGACTAATATTATCTCGTTTACGCCACATAAAGAAACACATAATAAGGAGTGAGCAGTGGAAGCAATAGAACAAAAGAAAGAATCAATAATAAGCAAGGATTATGAATTTATAAGAAATAGATATGAAGCATTGAAAAGGGACTATTCCGCTTTAAATGGTGAGATGATGAGACTTAGAAATCACAAAGAAATCATTGATAATCTGGAAAAAGAAAAAAGATTGATTATCTCAGAATATCGAGAAGAAATCGCTTCCATGCTTAGAAGACATCACCAAGATCAAGAGACTTCAAAAATGATTATTAATAACAAGCAAGAGGCTTTGAATGTTTATTATAAGAAAGCTTTAGAAAAATAGCTAGTAACATTTAACCATTTCAATATCAGGGTTATAAGAATTTCGATAATACTCTTCCATCAGACAAGCTTTATCGGCTTCCTTCTGATAGATCACGCAAGAATTAAAAATAACAAAAATAAGAACTATTCTTTTCAAAATTACCTCTTCTTTTTAAGTTCAACTTCCTCTGAAAGATAGCCTTCACTTTCAAGCTTTCCCATGAAGACCATGAGAATTAAACACTCTAAAACTTTATGGTTTGGAGTGTGGTCAAAGTGGGCTATGTGGGCAAGTTCATGAGCAAAGGTTGTGAGTAAATCAATTTTAGAAAAATTCATTCTCTTTCTTTTAAAAGGCTCTAAGCTTACGTTGTACCAATATTGATTATATAGAGTCATGGTGAATTTATAGCTGTTTACATGCTTTACCAATTGACCGAAATAGGCCTGTTTCTTTTTGTCGGCACAATGAGCGTGATTTATTTTCAATAGATTATGTCTTGGTAAAAACTCATGCACCTCTTCATAATAAGGGAGAAGCCAAACAAGACTTTTTGGGAAGATGGTTTTAATCTTCAATTTCTGTTCTTTTGTAAACTACACCGTCAATAACAGTCCAGTCACTATGCGTCTGTTGAATAGTCTGAACAACCTCTTTCTTTTCGGTGTTAATGATTACCGTGACAAATCCTGTATTCCATTTACACATATTAGGAAGATAGACAGCACTTTTTTTATGCCCTGCGGGTGTTTGAATCCATGAAATGTTTTTAACTTTTCCTGTTTCTGGTATTGGCACGGCCTTTGATCTATATAAAGCTAAGTGGTGATGAGCGTTGCAACCGTCCATGACTGTTAATGATTGGTCAGGCTCATGACAAACGACATAACAACCATAGTAAATTTCATATCCGCAAGCAATTTCTCTTTTCATATCTCTTGCAGAGAAAGCAGTGAGGTCAAATTTAGAAATCAAATTGATTCCAAATCTATCTACTCCGAAAACATCGTTAAGAGTTATGCCCATGATGTTAGAAAGTAAAACTTTCATGTTTGGTGAAACATCAGAAAGATGCTTAATAATTCTCATTTCATGATTGCCTAATAAAAAATCAATTTGAGAATCTGGGCAAGCTTCTCTGACGGGGCCAAATAATTTATTCCATACCCATTCAAAGCGTGATTGCATGTCAGCGTCGCGGGGGTCATTTTTATAGTTTGAAAATTCTGGCATATCAAAAATATCACCACCGAAAACAATTATGTCAGGCTGTCTTCTTTTGCATTCAGCGATAAACACCTCGACAGTGAAGGGGTCTGACTCTTTGTCATGAACGTCAGTGAAAACCATCATTGTCTTAATCATAGAATCAGATTCTTTCTTTTTATGCTTTCTGTATAAGGGGAGATATTCATTCTCATAAAATTTTTGATAGTGGTCATGTGAAGCGTGTTTTGCTATTTCTCTTTCTAGCTTGTGTTGATGCCTTGTGAGCTGAAGCCCCGCTTGTCTTTTAAATTCTTCAAATGTTCCTATTAAGCTATTCCAAGTGCTGTCAGAGTATTTTCCATTTTGACGGTAAAAATTACGGCTTACTGTACCTATTCCAAAATCTTTTGCGACCCTTCTAAGGTCATTTAAACAGTCCTCTTTTGTTGCTGTTTCATCAAATTTCTTTGAAAGTTCAGAAAGTAGGGCTTTATGTGATTCTGGTAAAAGTTCATTATATCTCTTGTCTCCAATAACCCGCAAGCTTACAAAATCACCATAGCACTTAGCTAAAGTCTTTTCTGATATAGAAAACTCTTGCAACCTAGTTATCATTTCATTTTTATTCAATTTCATTCCACGCTTAACTTTTTTAAGCTTGCAATATTCAACGAGGATTTTCTTTTTCATTTTAACTAGATCAATAGACTTTTTCTTGGACTTCTTTTTTTTTGAAACATTCATACTTTTTCTTCCTTGAGAAAGTGAATCCAGAACCAACGAGCCGTCCTAGCCCGTCAGTAATGGAGGCAAAAATTAACTAAATTTAGCCGTTTATTAATGATGACCATAAAAGAGTGATTCTTGTTTATATGTCCGACCGCCCGTGAAGTGAGGTAAGAAATTATTATTTTTTGTTATCGTTTTTATATGGCAGTGAAAAAGATTAAACCAATTAAGAATAAAGCTTGGCAAATGTTCAGCTTGTTTATTAGACAGATTTACGCTGACTCCTATGGCTGGGTCAAGTGCTACACTTGCGACAAGACAGGCCCTTGGCAAGACTTTCAAGCAGGGCATTTTGTCGGAGGTCGAGGAAATAACGTCTTATTCAATGAAGAGTGCGTTAGGGTTCAATGCGTTCACTGTAATATTTTTTTACGGGGAAACTATCAGTCATACACTCTGAGAATGATTGACGAAGTAGGAAGAGAAAAAGTTGAAGAGTTATTGAGTCTAAAAGATAAGCCTAAAAAAATGAATTATGAAGATTTTGAGGAAGTGTATTTTAATTATCGTTTATTGGTCGAGGGAGGCTTATGTCAATATTTATAGAAGGTAGAAAAGTTTTAACTGATGAGGTTGAAGTGAAAAATGAAAACCAAGCAACTTATAAAGATATTTTAGAGCGTGTTAAGTATTGGGAAAAAGAATTTTCAATAATTGAAGATGATAAAAACGATCTTGAAGAAAAATTCAAATTGATGAATCTTCCTGAGTGCGATTGGTTCTCAAGGTCTGTTGATTATAGAGAAACTTTAAACACTTATAAGAATTTAGGAAAAATGCTTTTTCTTGCAAAAGCGATTAAGGCAAAAATGGAAGGTGTTTATATCGAGCCAGAAAAGTACGAAGGCCGGACTTTCCATCACTAAAAAGAAATAGGCCTTTTTTATAAAAACTAGAAGCGTTAGAATTTTTATATTGAATTAAATACAAGGAGTCTGAGACATGGAAAGCACAGAAATTGTAATTGATGAGAGAACAAAAAACAGAGCGCATAAAAAAGTTATTATGGAGTTAAACGATTTTGGCCATAGGCTTTTTTGGGTCAGGACAAAACTAAATCTAGGGGCTTGTGATGTTCAAAATGGCTCAGGCTTGCCACCTTCGACCCTTAGCGATTGGGAGGCGGGGGTAAGGACGGGCTACTGGGAAGCCTTACTTTCTCTTGCTACTTATTACGGTGAGCTTTGGAGAATTAAATTTTCAGATCACTTTCCATTATACCAAGCCGAGCAAGTTAAAGAGATTTCTTTTCAATTTTTAGTTTTCGGTAAAGATAAAACAAAAGAAGAGTTGAGAGATATGACAGCATCGATGAGCGCAAAAATTAAAGAGATGGAAATGCGTTTTGCAATGGAGAAAGCAGAATTGAATCAGCAATTAGATTGGATAAGGGAGCAAGAGGCATGAAAACTTTAGAGGAACAAGTATTTAGAAAACTTTTAGCAGATCAAGCAAAAGAGACAGCCTTAATTGTATTAGACTTTGAAAAAATGACAAAAACTATGATTGAAGGAATAGAGATAGAGGGAAAGCTTCACGATGGAAGAGTTATAAGAATTTCCATAAACGAGGCTGACGATGCTTGATTTTTATACTGGCATAGCCTCAATTTTAGTATTTATAATCTTTGGGGTTTTAGGGGGTGCACTTCTCTTTATTCTCGTAGCTTATACGTTTTCATTTATTTACGATTTTTTACATTATCACGGATATATAAAATGATTCATAAAATAGAAAGATTTAAAAAATGGTTCAATCACTTTTTTAAAGGTCATGTTTGGATTACTCACAACACATCAAATGGGAATCCATTTAACAGAGTTTGCATTGAATGTGGAAGAGGCGAGAAAAAATCAGGTCATAACGGTTCGTGGGAAGTTAAGAGCTATAGAAAAGAAAAGGGTATGCTATGAGTGCAAAGCAAGCAAAAAGAAAAAGAGCAAAGCTTAAAAGGCATGATGCTTTTTTAAAAGAATATGCAAGGAAAGTTGTTTTAGAGGAATCATTAAGAAGGTTAGAAAATGGCAGTAAAAAAACTAAATAAAAAAGAAGTGATATTTTGCCGTGAATTTATCATAGGCTTAAATGCTACAAAAGCTTATTCAAAAGCCTACCCTGAGTCTAGCCCCGAGGCCTCAAGAGTCTCCGCTTCTAGGTTGATGGCAAAGCCTCATATTATAAAAGAGGTGAGTCGCTTAATGGCTGACAGATCAGAGAAAATTGAATTATCAGCCGAGCAAATTATTTATGATTTAATCGAAATAAAAGAAAGGTGTATGCAAGCTACCCCGTGCATGACTTTTGACTACAATCAAAAGCGAATGGTTGAAACAGGGGAATATCAATTTAAGGAATCGGGAGCAATCAAAGCTCTTGAGTTAATGGGCAAGCATTTAGCAATGTTCACAGATAAAAAAGAGATTGAATTGAAAACGGGTGAAGGATTAGCCGAAAGAATGAACGAAGCAATAGAAAGGCTTAAAGAGCTTGAAAATAATAAAGGGAAAGAAGATGAATGAAATAAAAAAGAATGTTGAAGAGTGCGAAGAATTAGAGACATGGGATTGGAAGAATCCAAAGCCAACAAGCGAAAACTCAAAATGGATTAACAAGTCAATGGTTTATGAGGCAATGGGTTTCTCTTCTATGTGTTGGGATAGTGGTCAAAGGTATGAAGCTGAAAAGGCTATAATTTGTGCAAATAATCTTATTGAATACATTTCTAATTATGCTGACGTGTTTTTCAATAGAGAAGATTTTGAGAAAACAATAAAAGAAGCTCACGACAAAATGGAAATTTTGGAACTAAAAAACAAATCACAAGTTGAGACTATTCAGAGACT
>Ga0208643_1000288_pt1 | contig 34115 bp, 69 predicted proteins | sample VirMetDEL_Nov_12_FD_184516 | JGI IMG/M metagenome (GOLD analysis project Ga0208643, IMG submission 184516) | Aqueous microbial communities from the Delaware River and Bay under freshwater to marine salinity gradient to study organic matter... | ecosystem: Environmental > Aquatic > Marine >...
TTCCTTCCCTTGTTGTATCAAACGCAAACCCGTCTAATAAATAATATCTTTGTTTACCAACTCTTACTTGATCAAAGTATTGGCTAAAAAGTCTAAAAAAATGTACTTTAGACCATTTTTTTTCCCCATCTTTAGGTACATACTTCTTCATATAAGTATAAAATATTATGTTATTTGGTATTCTATCAACACCTTTTACAATATTATTAGTTTTAATGAATCTTTCTGTAGAGTCTATAAGTTTGTCAGGAGCGGTTTTACCCGCTTCCTTTTCTTCTATTTTCTTTTCAAGAAGTTCCATTAATTCATCTAAATCAGTAGTCATCTTATAATTCCATTTTAATGTACTTATGTTTATTTGTTAAGTAGTCTTTAGCTTTTTCTAAGTCAACTTCAAAATCCCCAAATAATCCAGAACTTTCTACTGATAGTATTCCTGTAATAATAGGACATTTGGCTAACTTAGCTCTAACCTTTCCAAAGAATGTATTAAAGATTTTATATTGAAAACCTTGTAAATCTTTTTCACAATATACTAATGCAATCTCATCAGCATGATTGTTAGCTATAGCTTGATTAGCTGTTAACCATAATTCATCTCTAATTAATTTCCTATAACTTTCTATAGATATTCCAATTCTGTTTGAAGTTTTAACTTCCATTTCATAAACATTAGCTTTCAATAAATTTAAAATAGAATCTAACTCTCCTCCTAACTCTCCATTCAGACCACTAATACTAGCTCTATGAGACATTAATTTACCAGAAGGTAAAATGTATCTAGTTCCTAATGATTGAACAGTTTGATAAGCCATAGAAGCACTAAAAATAGTAATTGTATGGAACTTGCAAGGTAATGCTTTTAAAGTGTCTCTAAATAAAGTTCCTGCTGAGATACTTCCACCCGGACTATTCATAACAAGATATATGTCAGAATTAGGATTTCTAAAACATTTTCTAGAAGCTTCCATTTGTTTTTTTGCAACAAAAGTTTGGGTAAAACTATTATTAAAGCTGATATGATTTGACTCATTAAGTTTAACGATAGATGGTAATTGGGTTGATAAGTTAGCTGAAATAGCTAATGTAGGTAATAGCATAATTGCTAATAGTAATTTTTTCATAGTATAATCTCCTTGATATATAGAGATTACACTACTAATAATATACTGTCAAGCATATTTGTTTAATTATTTAGTTTTTTTTCCACAAACTGCCCAATACACTCCTTTTTCTTTTTTTAGAAATTCTTTTAAGCAAGGAACACTTTTGTACCTTTTGTCTGTTTTACATACAGTAGTGGCTCTGTTAATAGATTTAAAGTCCCTAGGATCTTTTCCAAACCCTTCTCCTGACATGTTTAATACAATAGTAGCAATGCAAATTAGTCCCATTTATTCTCCTTCATTTCTATTAATAAATTCTTTATGTCTTTTATTATATAAATTCCATAACAGGTAGCAATTACAAAAAAAGCAGATACAAATATATATGCAAAACCAGAATGAAATAGAGTAGATACTGCGTCCATCATCTTCTACCTTCTCTTTCAGGCTGTACTATTTCTCTTTCAGAATATTTACTTAAAGTTACACAACTAGTAGTCAATAATAGTATTAATAATAGTTTCATTCTTTCTCCTTTATTTATCTAGTTTTTTTATCTTCTTGTACTTTGATCTAATAGTAGCTTCTTTTGATGTCTTGTTTTTATGACAGACTTCACATATGTACTGTAGATTATCTTCTTTACAGTAGTTTCTTTCTGCGATCTCATCTAAGGTCATTTCGTGAAACTCTTTATCATAGGGTGTTAGAGGCTCTATATGGTCCATATGAAACTGTTTCTCTTTAACTCTAACAAGATCTTTATACTTTTTTCCAAGTTCTTCAAAGTTCTTCTGAGAAGCTCCTGTGTAGAAGTAGTCTTTACATGCAGGACACATATACACAGTCTTTCCTTTAAAATGTCTTTTTTTAGCATTAGAATACATGGTAGTCTTTTTAAGATCCCTACGCATTAAATTAGTAATTCTAGTTCTTAGTTTTTTATCCATAATTAAGTTCTTTTATTTTATTATTTTTGTGTATCCACACTCTGAACACATGTGCATAACTCCATCTTGTCTCTGAAATACATTCAGTTTAGGGTTGATACAAGTAGGACATGCAGGTTTAACTTCGTCTTTAATCTCGCTTAAATTAAGATGTTTATCTAAACTTCTTATTACTTTTTCTACTGGAACTCCGTCTAATTCCTCGTCTATATATTTATTGGTAATATGCTTATATGCTTCTAATGTTGTCACTTCTTTCTTTAGTCTATCGTTTTCTTTCTCTAGCCTCCTAATTCTATTTTTTAATTTTTGAATTACTCCGTCTTTTTCCTCTTTCTTCGGTAGCTTTTTTTGAGTCATTTCCATCCTTTTCCCAAGCACTATACTCTTTCCCTAGATTTTCTTCTTCAAGGGTATACAACATCATACAATTAATAGCAACAGCAGTCAAGTGAGAAATATCACTTTCTTCATCTATTTTTTCCCCTTTAGCATAACTAAGTAAATGTCTCATTGCTGAAGCATATAAACGTGATCTATCAAGACCTTCTCCTTCTTTATAATTATAATCAGAATACTTAGACGCTCCAAAACCTAAACCTTCTCCTAGTTCTTCTAAGAATCTAGGGTTAACTAAATCCATTCTAGGTTTACCTTTGTCCAATTTTTTAGCCATTATTATCCTGAAAACTTTTATAAAGCTCATTAAACTTATCTCTTCCTAGATTTTTTCTAAATTCTTCAATATACTCTGGAACTTTTATAGGAAGTCCATTAGGGTTATTTTCAAAAAAACTTCTTACTTTATACGATAATCTTATTAATAAAATAATATAGCCAATGAAATATGCTACTAAAGCAAAAAATATGTATAATACTATATCCATTCATTCCTCCATGGTTTATTCAATATCTCCTCCTTTATTAATCATATCTTTTATATGACTTAGATCTGGTTTATCTCTTTTTACTTCTTCAATCTTCTTTGTTTTAAAAATACTAATAAAAAAGTCTCTTATTTTATATAACACTCTCATAAATCCACTATGATGATACATACTAAGTTCTGGACTATTATCTATAAGTTTCTTATTGAAGTCTCTTAGAACACTCAAATAATCAGTTTCCGATGACTTTACAGCAATTTCTGGAAGTATTAGTAGTGTGTCTTCATATTTAGCTACAACAAATGATTTCATGCCTACATCTCTAGCTTCTACAAAACTTAAGATGGTTCCTTTCTTCAAAAAACCTTTTTCACCTTCTTTTCCTTTGTCTGCTAATAAAATAATCTTTTCATCTTTTTTATACATAAATCTCCTGTCTATTCTCCAAATATGGTATCTGCTAGTCCAAGCAGTATTACTTCTTTTGGTGACATTATAGTATCAAATGTTAATAGGTTTTGCAACTGTTTTCTTGTGTACCTTGGTTTTTTTTCTTTAATTCTACTTAAATATATATCTACAGTCTTCTTTTCGTCCTTAACTCCCCATTCTTGCCATCTTCTGATGTCCTCAGGGTGTTGTTCAGCATATTCTTCTGTACCAATATGTATCATCATTCTTGAGTTTTTATGCATGACTCTTTCATCAGCAGCTTGTAGTATAATTGTAGCCATTGATTCACATTTTGTTTCTACAATAATCTTGACGTAATGTTCTGATTCTTTTATGAGGTCATATATTCCCCACCCATAACTTACGTATCCACCCTCTGAACACATTTTTATAGTTATTGTACCTTTTGTTTTTTCTAGCATGTGCATGTTTTTTGAAAATTTCTTAAAAACTTCTTCATCGACTGGACCATGAATCCATATAGTTCTTGTTCGCATATCTATATCTTTATCATGGACTTGATCTAATATACTATCTTTACTCATATTAGTCCTTTATTTAGGTAGACTAAAAATAGCCTACCTAATTATATCTACAGTGTTCTTCTAAATAAACTATCTCTTTTATTTTTAGATAACATATTTTCATTATCTCTAGTCTCTTTACCACATTTAGTACATTTATATCTCTGAAACTTTCCACTATTAGTGACGTGAAATCCGGCTTTTTTATATTTGTCATTTCCACATGTACAAACGTTGTTCAAACTAGCATGGTAGGCATTAAAATTAATAGAATCATCCCAAGGACTCATTTTTTCATATAATTCTTCAAGAGAAAGTACATCCATTCTATTATAGTCTTCCATTTCCTTCCAAGCTTCTAAGTTACCTGCCATACATTCTTTCCAAAGTTCAAAACCAGAGAATTTAGCATGTTTAGATTTAGTATAGCTCGTGCATAGTTTGTCGGTCATATAAGCTAATTTCTTACTTGTAAATCCAAACTTTGCTTTAGCTATTTGTAAAGTATCTATGTGTCTATAGCTACTAGGAGGTTCGTATCCATTAATAATAAACCTAGCATTTAGTTTCTTAACATCAAAAGATTTACCGTTTTGCGTAATAACAATATCCGCTTCATCTAGCAAGTTCCAGATCCCATTGAGTAGTTTTTTGTCATCTTCTATATTTTTAGCATTACGCTGGTCTTGATATAAGACTTCTTCTTCTCCTAACCACTTAGCACTCCAACTAAGTACATACCAATCGCTTTCTATTTGATTCAAACCTACATTGTTCTGCCATAGTCCCCAAACATATCCTAATATAGGAGCTGTCTCTATATCAAAAATAAGAACTTTAGGAAGACTAAACTTTCCACTTATCGGTTTTATGAAAAGTCTCTTAGCTTCTGTAAAACCACCTAATAAGTTCAATTCTTCTTTATTCAATCTACCTTCTAATCCAATGTCTACAGATATCCTAACATACTCATCTCTCTTAAGATCAGTAGGGCAAGTATTGTAAGTGTCTGCTACTTCTGTCATGGTTTCAATAAACCTCTTTTTAATTTCTTTAATGTTTTTACTCATGTTGATTCTCCAATATTGTAAGACTAATTTTCAAGCCTATTATAAATGATATTTGTATACTAAAGTAATTTTCTTGATTTGTCAATACAAATTTAATAGGAATGTCTAACATATATAATTTTTCAGTCCCTTTTTGTATAGTTTGTGAAATATTTTTCCACATAAGAGTAGGAGTTATAAGTTCTGCTTTAAAACTAAACTCTTCATTTTCTTTAGATATCCTCATCTTACAAGTTCTTTTGCTATGACTCCAGTAATAATAGCTCCTAAACTAAAACTAATTACATACCCAAAAGTACTTTTTATTTCCAAATCTGACATTCTATCTCTAGAATCATCTAATTCTTTTTTATAAATATTATTTCTAATATCCATTAATTCAACAGTAGTTTTCAATTCTGTTATTTGTAGGTCTTTAAGTCTTATGTTTTTTTTATCATTGCTACTATCTATGAATTGTTTATTTGTAAGTATTACTCCATCACATTTCACTACATCGTTAGATGCTACAGAAGTAGGATAATCACATCCTATAGAATTTGAAGCATATGTAAGAGCTATTAGTAATAGTATGTTTTTTATAATAATCACCATTCCTCCTTAGCTGACTCCACATCTTCATAATCTTTAGATATTTTCTTGTCTAATTCCTTAACTTTCTCTCTCTTTTCCTCAATCAATTTGTCTAAATCAGGAGTAAGAGAAGTTTCAAATAATGATAATAACCATTGCAATAGTCTTTTTATTAAATTCATATTCACCCTTTTAAAATAATATAAACGCTAGATTGGCAGATAATGATAACCCTAATGCTAATGCCATTACCATTTCTCTAGCTTCTAATTGTTTCACATGATTGTCGTATATTCTATATGTTGTTTCAAGATCTTTATAGTTTTCTTCTATTTCAAGATCAGCTCTTTTTACGATATTTGCTAACTCATTGATAACCTCACCATGTTTAAATTTATGTCTAGGATTAAACTCCTTTTCCTTGATTCTGAACTCTTTTTCGTATTTCATCTATTTTCTCCTGTTGTGTCAATAGTATATTTTCTATTATATCTTTTTTTTCTTTTTCTATAATGTATAGCACTCCATTTTTTTCTTTAGCGTCAGGATGCATTTTTTTTGCTAAATTGGTAGAGGTTACTTTCTCATATACAGGGAGGAATGGATCCCAAGACTGTCTAACAAAATACTGATGTCCTATACAGCTTACACGAGTAGTAATAAACTCTACACAGTCTACTCCTATTTCGTTTTTTTGTAAAACTAGACTGTAATAAGTATGACCAGAAAGTATTTCATAATACCATTCTCCTACTTCTGTATCTTCTAATTTAATAATACAACTCACTGTACAGCTTTCTAGCCTTCTTTTCTGACGCTATGATTGAAAGGAGCAAGTTAATCTCATTTCTCCTAATCCTAATATTTTCCTGTTTAATTGCATGAGCATCTACTGACTTAGGTTTCAACTTCTTCATATATCTTTGAACATCAGATAAAAGTTGCAACTTCTTCTTAGCCTCTTCGTATCCTATTAACTTATTATTCATCTTTTTCCTTTTGCTTATATTTTGATATCCATGATTCTACTTTACTTATACTCACTGGACGGTAATCATTTGCCGGAACTCCTATGTCCCATTGTTTCCCATCTTTCGCTAACTTGTCGTTAGCCTTTGAGCTATGGATATGTCCGTGAAGATGAAACTGTCCTCTATCTTCTGTGGAGAATCTAATCTGCTTACTTTCTCCATGCCAAAGATCTCCATCTACTGCGCCTCTCATTCCAGTAATATCCTCTCTAAATATGCCACGAAGAGGGCAATGTGTCAAGGTAACTTCTTCTCCTGCAATATATAAAGTCGCTCCATACAAAACTACGTCGAAACCTAGCCTATACATACGGTTCACATTTCCATCGTGATTCCCTAAAACTAGAACCTTAGTGCCATTTAATTGAGATAATACTCCTGACAAAGTTTCGACATTAGCCATTCCCACGTCACCTAAATGGTAGCAGATCCCATCTTCCGGCACTACAGCATTGTAGTTGTCAATTAAAACTTGATGCATATGATCCAAATCTTTAAAAGGTCTTTCATCGAATACTATCGAATTAGCATGACCAATATGCCAATCTGAGGTGAAAAATATAGACTTTCTATTCTGATTCATAATTCTCCTAGTCCCAAAAGCTCGCCATCTTATTTTCTAGCAAGTAAAAATATCTATCTGTCAACTGCTTACTAATTGCACGATCTTTTTTAAACGCTAACTTAACTTCTTTTTGTATCTTAGGATCTCTATTTGAACTACTCAAAACATTATAGTTCGGATATTTAGCTTTAAACTTACGATAGTTATAATAGGTAGTCATTTCATTATCACTCATTCTTTTAGCTAATTCTGTGAATTCTGCCATTACCCTCATAGGTTTGTTATCTGGCTTGTCGTTCCATAGTAAATGAGTCTTATCAGAGTTCATAAACTTCTTTACGCGCTTCATATGAGCATATATTAGGCTGTGAGAGCCACTTGCATCGTATGCTCTGGTATATTTAGCTCCATGATATCCGTAGTAGAAGAATCGTTCTATAAAGTGATACAATCGTAATACTGAGTAGTACAAGTTATTCATCTTCATCCTCCCATTCAGCAGAGTCGCACCTTTCACAATAACCTAAGTCGGATTCAATATAAGCAGGTAACATTCCACGCAATTCCAATGCGGTCAAAAGCGTATCTGCCTCCTCCATACTTTCGTCAGCATCTACACCATTTTCATAAAAATAATTAGCTATTAGGTTTATAATTTCACTACGCTTCATCTTCACCCTCCCACTCATATTCAACAGTTTCAAAAGGACCTCTTGCTACATATATTCCGGGAGGTAACATTCCTGCAGTTTCTATAACCTCTACGATTCTCTGAGATAATTGGTGAGTGTTATATTGACCTCTCGAAATATCAATAGCCATTTCTATAATTTCTACCATTTCACTTCTTTTCATCTTCAGGCTCCCAATAATTACCGCTTTCACAGTTATCTATAACATTTTGAGGTAGTGGAGAAACTTCTGGAGCTATCATTCCTAAAGATTCGAATATCTCTAAACTATTAGCAACTTGCTCTTTAGTTACGAACACTGTATTCCTTCTACTTCTCAATACCTTCTTTATAAAATCACTTTTCTTCACCTTAATTCACCTCTACATATCTATTAATAATGTCTTTTAGTTTTATAGCTGATTCAGGATTTAACATTATAGTTCCATCGTCAATAGTAACGTATATCATTGTATCAGTAATATCAAGCTCTAATTTACCAAAATAAGTATCCACATCTATCATTGTAGCCATTTTATAAGCTAGTTCATCTATTATATCATCATCTGTAGCTAAAGTAAAGTCATCATCTTCATACGCAATCCAATTTTGTCCGTCTATAAACAAATCTTGACAATTATAACCTTCTTGGTCATCAAAATAACCTCTATTGTGGTCAAAGGATTCTACTATCATAAGCTGTCCTGATCTAATATGACCACCTCTTCTGATAATATCACCTACTTTAAATCTATCCTTAAAATCACATCTTTTCATAATCCTCCTATAAAGAGCCATCCAGACTCAAGCCTCTCACCACTAGGCACGGCAATTACTATCTTGCTCGTCGCAGGTGTCGCTAATATTTAACATTTCACTTTTCTTCATTAACTTCCTCATTTGAAAAGATGTCTACTAATTTAGATGCCTCTTCAATATAATAATCATAATCTATTTCATCAATAAAGTCAACTATATTATTACACACTATTACTTTTCTACCTGCTTGAACATTATTTCTTCTATTTTCAGTCTTACCCTTTAAAGGAGGCATTACTTTAATTAAAGTCTTAGCTTTATCTGAGATGGAGACATAATAACGACTAACATTCTGCTCCTTAGTTTCAACCTCATTGTCATCTACAGTAACTAGATCATAAGCTTTAGGTATTTTAGCTCTCAGCATGAAGTCATATTTATCATCATGTTTCTTTACGAACTCTTCAACAGGAGTTCCTTTTTCAAGATAAGCTTCGACAGCTTTTTGTACAACTTTCATAGATTGGTTTTTATGGTGCTGATCTGTAATTTCATAAGCCCCTTTTGATTTAGACTTACCAGATTCTTCATATACAGCTACGTAATTATTTACATCTCGAATATACATCTTAGAATAGTCGTTTCTCTCCATTTCAAGCTTTGTAACTTCTTCCCACTCTCTAGTTAATCTATCCACTTCGTCAGAATCTGATCTTTTAACTCTAAAAGTAATACCGTCAGTATTTGATTGTACGGAAGTAGCTCCCTCAAGCTTCAAGATCTGCTCTAATAACATACATAAAGACAATTGACCATTTACTGTGATTGCCATAGTATATTGAGGATCATAGAAAGGAGAGTATTTATTGTTAGAATTACCATACGTTGCATTTAACGCAAGCTTGATACTACCGTTCTCAGGACTACCTTTAGGGTGTTTCTTACGTTCCTCAAAAAGATCTTCATAAGTCTTACAGAATTGACTACTTAAATGCTTAGGATATAGATTGTTTTTTATTGCAAGGTTAGGATAGTATGAAGCTACATCCAGATCTATTATTATATACTCATCATCCGACTCTATTAGACTAGGTGGTTCACTTGAATGAATCCCTCCTACTCCAAACACGTATTCATGCCCTTCTATTACAACATTTAAAGACTTTGCAATATTCCAAGTAAAATAATATGACTCTTTACCACTTTTTAACTTATTAACTAAGACTTCAGCATATGGTATATCTTTTCTAAAGTCTTCTATTTCCTGATCTGTAGGGTATTTTTCAAGCTTCTTAGATTTTTTTTGAACTAGGTTTGCATATTGAGCAACTTCGTGTAAATCAGACTCTAATATGTCTGAAAATACACCTTTAGTTTCTGATATATTTTGTAACTTGAACCATTGTAGAATAGCTTGAAATTCAGGTCTTTCAAACTTAACATAAGGCAGTATAACCTTACCTATAGGAATAGTTTTTCTTTTAGTTTGACGAACTACTCTCCTACCTTTTTTAAAGCTGTAACAAGACCCTTTCTTGACTTTCTCAAGCTCTTGAATAAAGATCTCTCCTCCGATCTTAGAATCCGAAGCATTAGTGAAGTTTATACCATACTTTTTAGATAGTGATTTTCTAAGTTCTAAAGCTCCTATGTTCTCGTAGTAAAAAAGTAAAGTAGCTACTACATCATTGGCATTATATTCAATGATATGTTGCATTTGCTCTTCTGTAAGCTTTGTATCAAAAGGATATGGAAGTTCTTGTAAATTGTCCATCTTCATGTTAAATTGCAAGACTTTTAAAGAAGTCATTTTAGCAGCATTATCAAAATGATTTAACTTGAATAGATCAATTTGAGACACGTAAGGATCTTTAATAGGTTGAGTAAATCTTTCGTTCCGTAGAGTGTTTATAGTTTTCTGAGCTATCTCATAGATATCGTCTACGGTACAGTCTCTATTCTCTAAGATATAATGAAGAACAGGATAGTCAAAAGCTAGGTTATTAAAACCTACTAGATTGTGACCTTTAACTTTAAGTCTTTCTATAAACTTGAACATTAACTCTCGATTATCTTTTCTATCAGAAATCTCAAAGATATGACCATCTTTTCCATCTGCTGACATAACACACATTGAAAATAAATTCTTATAGGTTTCTAAATCGTAAATATGATCGTTATCGAAGTATTTCATATAAACTCACCCACCTCTAAAAAATTCAAACTTCTCCAGAAATATAAATTATCCAATTCCATCTTAATAGGTTTATTATTTCCTCCATAGCGGTAATAATCACCCTCTGTGTAATTATTTTTGGGCATCCAGAAGCCATTTATAACGTCAACACCATCATCATGTTTTTTACAAACTAGAATAATATTAATAAAACTGTTTGTAGAGGGTTTGTCATATTTAGGACATTTAAATCCTAACCCTTTCATTTTTGAAAAATTAACAGTTCTTAAATCAGATGCATAACTTGTATTCTTCATAATCTCCTTAATATGTTTTAAATTTATAACCTGAATTTTCTATAATAGCTGAATGTTCAACGGTTGTCATATCTTTTGCTAAGTCTAACAAATCTCGATAAGGTTCTTCAACAGTTACAGTGTAATCTTTAGTAATAATCACATCTCCTTGCACTACCAAATCATCTGGACTTGAATTGAGATAATCCTTGTATTCTGAGTATGCAATTTCATCATTTATATATAACATTACCAAATATCCCCATTTTTATCAACCTGAGCTTTTGGAAAGATTGATAGTTTCATTATTTTTTTACTCTTCTTTAGCAAACTTACCTAAAGCATTATGATACCACTCAACAGCTCTGGCACCTGAATACTTTAAATTGATAACATGAAAATGCGCTGAATCTTTCTTCATAACTGTACTTCCGGAAACGGGTTCTATTTTACAAATATAATCTCCAAGAAGTACTTCAGGCTTAGATTTATAAGCAAGTTCTACTATACCTATACATTCAGATTGAATATGAGTAACATAAGTGCCTACTTTAAATTTAGGCTCACTTTCACATGATATAAAAATCATCGATAATATTAACAATAGTATTTTCATTTTAATCCTCCATTATACTTTCATATCTACTGATTAATTCCTCAATTACATCGTAACATAGTTCAGGATTCGTGTCAATAAGTTCTTGAAGCTTACCAGAATAACCATGCTTGTTATTGGGACGGAAACAGTAGTTCCAGATATCATCCAATTGCTCTGCCATTTCCTCGGCTTTATTTGCAAGCTTGTAACTTCTAAGATCATCTTCGTTGTCTAGGTCAAATTCTAATGTCGCTTTCATAAATCTTCCTCATCTTCAGAATCTACAAAAAAACAAAAAGTACAATGACTAATAATATATAAACCTTTTAAAAAAAGAACTTCGTTTTCATCTATAGATTCGTCGGCATAATTTTTAGCAACCAAATACTCTAGTTTTTCAAAATCTTTACCTTCTAAATTATATCTTAAAGCTGCCACCTCATCAACCAAGCTATCATGATCTAAGTTTTCAATTTCTTTTTTTAACATTTCTATATTTTTGTACATGTCTGAATAAGTAGGTTCTAAAAACTCATATTCTTCCATTTCATCATCATCATCAAACATAGTTTCTCCTATTAGATTCTAATATCCATCATCTTCTTCTGCATCCCTCTTAGTATCTCTTAGAAGATTTAAAGAAAACCTTTCATCGTCCCCCATTTCAAATATAGTTTGCGTTTTACCAACCCATCCAAAATCTCTTTGAAATAAAGCACCATTTCTATTTTTTACACAATTTACACTAAAATATAAATCATTCTCAGGGTTCTCAGAGCTATATCCCGGTCTATGACACGTTAGCATAGCAGTAACCGCTTGTGCTACCATAGACGACCCTTTAGCTGCATTGTAGCTTAATAAAGGCTGGTCAGGCTTAGAACTAATCTTATTAGGTTGTAACATAACTACTACTACCCTGCCTTCGTTAGCAATCTCTCTTAGTCCATTTACAGCTTCTAAGCTTTTAGCAGTAGCATCTGCTACATCTACATGAATTAACTCTAAATAATCAATTACTACTAAACCTATCTTTTCACCTAATTTCTCTTCTTCCATTTCAATTGACTTCTTCAAGTCTTGAATTGACTGACCAGACTTAAAACAAAAAGATACATTTTCATATTCTGAGTTTAACATATCTCTGAACTCTTGTATTTTCTCTTTATCTTTGTTTTTAAATATATCAAACATATCTTCTTCTGTATATCCAGTATGTCTTTGTATAAGTTTTTGATATACATTTAAAGAATACATATCATATGATCCAAAAAAGCATTTAGTTCCTGATTTTGAACAATTATTGAGAAAAGTAATACCAAAACTAGTCTTACCAATTCCCGGCCCTGCTAGTAACCCTATCAAATGTCCTTTTCTTACTTTTAAAGCATTATCTAAACTAGGTATTCCAAATTTCATTGTGTGTTCATCTATATTAGTGGCATAATCAACAAACTCATCAAACTTATCATCAATAGTAACTATGTCATTAACTACCTCAGAGTATTCCTTCCTTGGAATACCTAATTCTTCAAAGTAATTCTGCAATTGTACAGGAAAATTATCTTCTGAGTAACTTCCGTCTTTCCAAGAATCTCCATATACTTGTTTTATTATATTATTCCATATCTCTTCTTTTGAGAACTTATCTTCACCATATCTATCTGCTTGCATATCGGCTGATGCTTTTAAAGCATAATAACACTGTTCCTTTAATAAGCCTTTATTTTTTAATGTAGCTCCTAATATCATTAAAGAATTGCTTCTATTTCCATTAGGAAAGAAACCTTGTGATAAAGCTAACTTCCAAGGTTGTAATTTGTAAGGATTACTAAGGTAATCTACTCCATCAGCTATTGTTACAACATCTTTCTTTTCTCTCTTAATTACTGGTTCTGTAAGTTTCATAAAAGTGTCTGTAGGACTGACTTTATATGGTTTTTGATAATCATATTCATCCTTAGCTAAATCTTTTATATCATCTATGTTTGAACCTACAAGCTCATCAAAAGATATAGAAGTTTTTCTTAACCCTGTAGTATTATGCACGCTTCCTTCTATTCTTATTATTCTATTTGCATTGTATATACTAGAATCAAAAGAGGATAGGTCTCCCGCTAACTTTATAGCTAAAGACTTAGCTTCCTCTGGAGTAAATAGCTTTGTAGTGTGTACTGATAAGTGAAAACCTTTGTTACCACTAAGACATATTCTTACTTTATCAGAAGATATACCATAATTATTAAGTCTATTGACAACTTCAATAGTGTCTTTCCTTGCCACTTCTATATCTTTGTTATCTAAATCAAAATAGATAATATCAGTATATACATCTGTAATACCAGCTACAGAATTTGTCTTGTCAAATACCTTTTTGTGCTTCTCGTCATACTTATAAGCTGAAACATAAGCTTCTCCTTTTTTGTATTTATCAAGATTTGATCCTTCTGGTATAAGAACCCCTTTATCTTTCAAACTTGTACATATTCTGTAATATTTCACTATCTCCTCCAAATCCCTCTCCTTATTGAGTATATGTTTCCTGTATAATCATCTTTTATATTATACATCTTTTTTAATAATTTTGTCAAACTTAATTTTGTAAAAACATTAGTGCGACATGATATATAAGTATATTGAACATCAGGTTCTAATATATCTTTATATTCTTCGTCAAAATATTCATTAGTTTGATTTTTTATATTTTCAATTAGAATATATCCTATAACTTCAACATGATCTATAGATGAATCAGCTATTATCCAAATATCTCCATCACGATCTTTAGATATAACTTCTGCTGATTTATCATTTCTGATTATTATATCTCCTGATTTAATATCACTTACCATCTTTAATCCTTTTTAATAAATAATTAGGATAAACTTGAGATCCATCCACTTTACTACATCCTATGTGAAAAGTTATTTGATTGTTATAACTTAAATGACTAACATTTTCATTACAAATATTATTTGGTGTGAAATCATGCTTAGATTGAGTTATAGTAAAAATTATGTACAGTAAAACTTCTAACATTTCTAGTCCTCTAAAATATATAAAAATCCGTTATGACTCTCTGAACTAGGATACATTTTTTTTGCAAGTCGAGTATCTTTTATTTTTTTAATCCAGTTTAAGTCTAAGTGTTCTATATCTACTCTAAATACATTATGAGACCGTTCACATATAGCTTGATAGTATCCTCCAAAAAATAAAACTTTAGGAGAATGATATAAAAGTAATTTATTTTTTAAAATAACTCCATAATATGTATCTGGGAAAAAAAGATTAGTATTTAGCGAACTTGCTATCTCAGCGTAAGACAAATCAACTAAATCTATATCTACTTTAAATTTGTTATTTTCAAGTAAATTATAGTTGATTATTGTGTCACCCGATACTTGTGTACTACCCAAATGAGTTGAATGTGGATATACATATTTTGGAGTATTAGATTCTAATTTAAACTTTTTAATGAACTCATCTTTATTATATATTTCAATTGATCCTAAAGTGTAATAAACTTTTTTCATACATCTACCTCTATATCGTAATATTCAGCTAATCTTTCCATGTGATTTCTAGCATCTTCTTCACCATTTTTATATAGATAGAAGTATACTACAACTAAAGGCATCATGCTAGAAGAGCAGTACTCAGTTACATTATCTATATTATATTCTTTAATTGAAAAGTATCTTAATATATCTTTTTCTCTTTTTGAATACAAACTAATGCTATGACTTAGTTTTTTTTTCATTTATTCTTTTTCCAGACATCTTAATGCTTCTTGCTGTTTCTCAAATAATAAATCTTTTTGTTTTTTATTATAAATTTCCATTAAAGAGTGAATCAATTCTCTTGATTCAAAAATTAGATGTTTATCACAATATAATTTACCACAAGTAAAAACATAATTTTTATAATAAAATTTATATCTTACACTCTCATATGCTCTTTTAAATTCTACTTTTTCAGCAACTTCTAATATTTTGTTACAAATTAAGTTATGTTTTAAGCCTTTATTTAATATTGCAATAGCATCTTCGTCTGTCATTTCATCTTCTGTAGGAACAATACCTCCTGACACTAAAGGTTGATCTTTAACAGGTATAATCTGTATACCCATATAATAAACCATAAATACTATAATTATAAAAAAATAAAGTAATATGGTGAGTTTTATTATTTCATGTATGTTCATTTTTTCCTTCAATTAGATAAGTTTTATTAAAGACAGGGAACTGGAGGAAGTCCCCTGCTTATTAAATGACTCTAGCTCTCCATTTTAACTTTAACAAATGATGAGGTAGGTGCGTTTCCACTTTTTAATTTTTCAATAGTTGCTTCTGCTTGATCTTCTTTAATCCAACCTTGTTCAACTTTAAAAGCAAAATCATCTTCGATTTTTGAGATGTTCCCTGCTTCTAAATAACCGCTGGCATTAACTGGTACTTTAAGAATTTCTTTCACTGTGTCTCCATTAGAAGTGTACTCTCTAGTTACTTGAATTTCTTTAATGCTTGAATCAAAGCTTAAAAAAGGTCCGTACTTTCCTTTCTTAATGCTTCCTAATTGTACTGTTTTTTGTTTCTTAGACATTACTTTCTCCTTGTAGTTTTTCGTCATGTTCTTGTTGTAATTCACCTATTGCTTGTATTTGTGCTTGTATATGTAATCCATGCAAAGCTACAAGATTTTTAATAAATTCTTCTTCTTTTTTATGGTATACTTTTACTCCATCTGGGTAGTTAATTATACTACCTAAAGCTCTTTCCATCTCACCTTTACTCAAATTTTCTAATGAATTATTAAGCTTATTTACTAGATCTACAATACCAAGTTCTATACCTTTTTGTAAGTCTTCATATGCTTGTTCTACTGTGTAACCTTCGTTTTCTTTAGACATTTACATTTTCTCCTGCTAATCTATACATTAAGTATAACATTTCTTTCTGAGGCGTTATACGTTTGCCTTTTTTTCTTTGCATTGTTTTCCAAGACTTTAAGTTCCATAGAATCTTATTGTCTTCTCTATACTTAGATTCATATATTCTCTTATATTCCCTATAGTATGGATTGTTTTTCTGATACTTTAAAATAGCTTTTTTATTCTTTTTATAACTGTTCTTAGATATCATCAAATTCATCCTTAGATACTGTTGGTTTTTTAGGTCTTCTAAAACTATCATTACTAGGTGTTTTTGCTGCAATTGGCTTAACAGGAGATGCTTTTTTTCCTCCCTTAGCTTCATCTGTATCTGCGTCTTTGTTATCGTCAATTAGAAATAGACCATTTAAAGCATACTTTCTTGCATAGCTAGATGTTGCTCCCGTCAACTGTGCTGAGTCCATACCTTTCTTTGATTCTGGTTCTCTAGCAAAAGATGAGACTTCTATTTTATTTTCCCCATCAGAAATAGTAGCTGTAGCTTTTATGTACACTCTATCTAGAGATGCTACTATCTCATCATTGATAGTTAAAGTTAAATCTCCTAGAAGAGGTTTTACAGCCTCTAGTATGTCCTCACAACTCCTATAGTTATAGTTACCGAAAGAATTTCTTTGGTTCTTAGGTGCATGTAAATTCTCTTGAATTTTAGCTAATGCTTTTGTTAATGTTTTACTCATGTTATTCTCCTTTTGTTATAAAATACATTTGTGCTATAAAAGCAATTACTTGAATTGGTAGTGCAATAAACTTTATACTAGGCATGAATATTGTACATCCTAGTCCTCCTAAATTTATAGCAAGACATATACTTGATTTTTTCATTAAACATTCTCCTTTACGAGATCTTTATATAAAATATGTTCCTCTATATTAAATATAGATTTAACTTTATCAGCTAGTCTGTTTTCAATAGTATTTAAAACGTCAGCTTCTTCTTCCGAAACCAGTTTATCAGATAATAGCTCTCTAGTCAAATTATTTAATTTAATTAAGCTATTTTTAAGTAAATTATACTCTATAATCCTATCATCAGCTTTATCTATGACACTTTCATCATCACCAAAGTTTAAAAACTCTTTAACATCTTTCTCAATGTTTTCTACCGACTTTCCTTTCTTAGCAAGACTTTCTAACCATTTAGCCTCTCTAACCATTGTTTCATAATCACTCTGTCTTGCATTAAGCAATGCTACATCAATTTTTTTATTCACCGTTTTCTCCTCTGTGTTTAATACTTATTTTTCTTAGTATATTATTAGCGTTAAAAGTAGCCATATGATTTAATGTTCCTATATCTCTACCATCTACTTCTATATTAGAAACAATACCTTCTTTAGTCTCTAGACTAAATCTAACAGTGACTAATCTATTTCCTATAACTGATACTGCCTCATATGGTAAATCCTCAGCCTTCTTTTCTAAAACAGTTTCTTTTTTATTTTGTTTCTTAATCAATTGTTTTATTTTTTTTAACAATGTCTTATTTTCTCCTGCTTTATTACTGTCTGTGTCTACTTTTAATAAATCTTCTAAAATCTCCATATTTCTCCTTTTAAAGTTCTTAAAATGGTGCCACTAAAACATTATCATAAAATGTAGCATTTGTCAAGTCTTTCCAGAATATAAACTTTTCATTTCTAAATATCCACCTGTTCCCTACAATTTTTTCCGACAACCTAGTTCTAGGTATAACTTTTCCCATAGATATATATTCTATAAAATCTTTATTACAATAAAGAGTCTTAAAATTTTCAAATCTAGTAGTTATTTTACAAATATGATTTTTACAAGCTACTGACATTTCCTTTTTATTTAGATTATTACTTAAATAAATTTCATTATTTTCTATTGTTTTAATAAACTCTGGAAGTTCTATAAACTCAATTCCATCAAATATAACTTTACATATAGATAAATCAAATTTATCTTCAACATAATCGTGAGGTCTTTTGTAAGAGTTGTTTAGCATCATTACTTGAACCTTAATAAATCCGTTCATTTTCTCTGCTCTATTTAATAATTTAGTATAGGTTTTTTTAATATCACTACCTCCATAACTAAATTCTTCATAAAATCCTTTTCTTATTAATTCTTTTTCTAACTTCTCATTGTATATCACATAAGTATCTATATCTCGTACTTGTGTAGGTTGGTTATATTTTGTAGTAAGTAAATAGTCTCTAGCAAACCCTCCTGCAACAATAGCTTCATTTCCATATTGGGATAAAAACTCAATCATTCTTTTTGATACTTGTTTTGCCATTTTATTCTTTTCATTAATATAAACACTCATTTCTTCTCCTTTTTCATATCAATTAGTTTATTATCATCAAACTTATCATAATGACATATAGAATAGTATTCACATTGTTTGTAAAAAAAAGTACATCCGCTTTTAAAATCTGGATTAAAATTCTCTTCTTTAATTTCACCTAATGTCTCTTCATAACTATCAAGAAGATCTCCAGTGAAGTCTTCATCAACACTTCCTTTCAGTATACTTATTCTAACTCTAGGATCTTTTTTTCTTATCCCTTTCTCACATACTATATAAGCTATGTTTTCAAGTTCTTTATAGTAAGCATATAAGTGTAATTGATCTGATTCTGTTAGTTTTTTTTGATTGTATGCTTGAGCGGATGTTTTGTTATCTACTACGTATACAGTGTCAGGATCTTCTGTAAAACTAGCTACAAAGTCAATAACACCATCTATAGTATCGCCTGAGTTGTTAGGTAGGTTAACTCTTTCTTGTATAGAATAGACTTTATATATCTGAGGCATAATCTCATTACGATAAGTTTCAATTATCATAAGGCCTTTTCTTTTAAGACTACACCAGTTTATTAGATTAAAAGCAGTAATGTCTTCATCTCTAATATCGCTAACATTAGCATCAAATCCAAGTCGTCTCCCTAAGGGTAGATCCATCTTATTGTACTTCTTTATCTCTTCGTGATACCATTCAACATGAGCCTTGCAAAACTCTAAATCATGCCCTATGGTCTCCAAATCTTCCTCTGAGAGCATTGTATGATCAAAGTCTGCCTTAGCATATGAAGAATTAGCATGACTTGGTATATGTACGTTTTCTCCGTTATGGTTCATATGAGTAAAGTGTTTAATGAAAGTCTCTTCTGGAGAAAGTTTCATCATTTCTTTTTCTTCTGTATTGTGGTCTTCTTTTTTATCTAGTAACATGCGGTTTAATGCCTCATCAATACCTACACCGAAAGTAAGTGCTGAACTTAATGTCTTAGTTCTATACTTCAAGTTATAGTGGAAATTGTATCTAGCAGGACACCCTAAATATTTTTCTCTTTTAGTATTACTTAATTTTATACCCATATATAATCCTCTGTTTCTGCTATTATATTTTTAATTAATTTTTTTGCAAGTCTAGTTTTTTTAATAGGTTTTTCAAATTCAGCATCAGCGTTAAATGTACCAGACGCAAAATAATCAAAAATTTTAAAATCTTCACAACTATAAGTAAAAGGGACATTGTATCTTTTTAAGGCTCTATCGTACCGTTCTTTTCGATTTATGATTTGATGATCAACTTTAAAAATCCCTATACTAAGACCATTTAGAGATTTTTTACATCCTTTCCACCAACAATCTCCGTCATTATCATCACCTAAATAATAAACTATAAATCCTTCAAATAAATAAGGTATATTTTTTTTATAACCCATATAACTCCTTGTATACTTTTTTCATATTTTTATATATTAATGGAAACTTATCTATCAATCTATTATGTAACCATATAGCAAATTTAACTTTTTCTTTATGAGTCAAGTTTTCTCCTAAATATTATATTTACCGTTTTTTATATTAGATACAGTATGAGATTTTATCCCTACTTTATCCGCTATCTCCTTTTGAGTAAACTTTTTTTCTTTTAATAGCTTTTTTACCTGTTCCATCTGCGATTCTGTAAATTTTCTTTTACTAGAAGCTTTCTTTGTCTTTACCTTAGTATTAGAATAATACTCTACACAAGACGATACAACCGAATCCGATATAATGTATTCATTCTCAACTTCTGGCTTGTTTAAACGCAACATAGAGTACATTTCTGTACGATTCTCTGCTTTCCTAGTTAATGTAACAGTGTAATGTCCACAGTCCTTGCATATACTATCAGCGTCCACTTCAACTTGTCTAAATCCTCTAGAGTCTCTAGTAAGATTTTTTCCTAATTTTCCTTTACAAGTACAATAATGATATAATTTTTTAATACCTCCCCCTATTATCTTTTTCAGCTTTATCTTTTATAAGCTTTTTTAAATAAGCATTTTCCTCTTCTAAATCTTTTATTTCTTCTTTATACTTGTAAGTCAATACCCAAGACAATGCTCCCGTCAATATTACAATAGTTATTATCCAATTCATTTTAACACCCAATATTTATCTTCTTTAAATCCGTTAGGTAACATTTTCTCTGCAAGTTTAGTATGTAACACTCTAGGAAACTCTAGATCTCTGTCACGATATACATTTTTAGTTCCATCATCCCATTCTACTTTATATTTAAATTCTAACGATACACTATTATCAACTATCACACCATTGATTCCTACAGGATTATCATTAAAAAGTACATTTGATCTTATGAGTTCACTAGATTTTTTTAACGTAACTATATCTCCTACTTTAAACATGCGTACTCCTAAGTTAAATGAACAGTTTTACCAATAGGTGACTTATAAGATGGGTTTCCTGCAATTACCCATAGACTAGGAGTTTTATACTTTTCAAAAGTTTCCCAGAACTCTCCATCAGTAAGAAAGATCACCCCGTCATAATTATTTTTATCAGCATATTCTAAAGCAGGAGTCATTGAAGTTCCACCACCACCAGATACTTTGAAAGACTCTTTACCATCATAAGTAAATACATCTTGTATTTTAGCGTCACATTCTACTATGTCTAGACTACTAGTAGGATTATTTTTCCAAATACCATAAAGTTCATTCAATACCTTTTCAGTTCTATCTCCATAACACATACTACCCGAAGTATCTAAAACGACCAGAATACGTGCTATATGATCACGCTTTCTACCTGCTACTGTAAGACCATATCTTCTATTACGACGAGTTCTAGTGGACTTTCTCTCTGCTTTAACTCCCCCTCCTATAAACTGTTTTAAAAGTCGTTTCCAATTCTTAACAGGTTTCTTTTTAAGTTTTAGTAAATCCTCTACTTCACTTGGTAAAGTACCTGCTCCGCTAGACTTAGCTCCCTCAGCAGCTTGTTTTATCTTTTCTTCTACCATAGCTTGATCTAAAGCGTCCATATCTCCAAACTGACCATGATCGTCCATTTCCATATCACCTAACTCATCTCCCATAGAAGAGCCATTTTCCTCTCCTTGTTGTTCTCTATCTTCTTTTTCTTGCTCCAGAAGACCATAATAATAGTCATAAGTCATTAAAGGTTCTAATTTAAAATCCTCAGGTTTATTCTTTAATACTTCTCTAAACTTTTCTAAAGTAACGCCTCCTATCTCATTGATAATGCTATGGTTTAAATACTGGTTTATTGCACAATCTTGAGCAATATTTTCCATTTTATGTTTTAACATATTCTTTTCTTTTGCTCCAGATCCTCTATTTAAATGATCATTTATTAAGTGTAAACATTCATGCTTAAGTATTTCTTTAGCTGTCTTGTCATTTAGAGTACTTAAAAACTCAGTGTTATAAACTAGCTTTATACGACCGTCTTGTACTCCTACTCCCATTGTAGGACAGTTTGCATTATCAACTTTACGATCTATATGGTAGAACATATGAGCATAGAATCGGTCTGTAGGATGGTTAAATAGCTCTGTAAGTAGTATTTCCAACCTTTGTCTTCCTTGAGCAATTTCTGTTGCACCGTGACTACTTTTCTTTTTTTCTTCACTCATTTTTATTCTCCGCTTTAAGTTTAGCTCTATAATTAGACTCATGTTATTATAACACATTTTTTTAATAAAAGATAGTTATATTCTATAATATATTCCTTTGGAAGTTTTTATTTTAGTACAGTGAATGTTACATTTTATAAATATTAAACATTTACCATTCTGTAACTTTTTTATTATATGGTCACTATTTATATTTAATATTTTTTCTGATAACCTACTGTAATTTATTTTTAAAACTTTCCAATAACAACCATACCCAGAGTTATCAGAAAGTATTTCCATGCCTCCATATAAAGTAAAAGTACTAAAATCTACATAATTGATAGTTGTTTTCGTATCTTTTTTTAATAAATATTCAATAAGATAATGTAAATTTAAACCTCCTAAATCTTCATCTAAGATTTTACTTAATGTACAATCTATATAATGCCTCATCCTAACATATTCTCCAGAACGTCTTACCTTTATTTTCTTTTTTTTAGAAAAAGATTCATTATTTTTTATCTTTTTCATAAAAAAATTGTCTTTACTTTTTGCTTTACTAAGCTTATACTGTATTTTATAGTTCATTTTATAACCTTATACAAAACTACCTATTATTTTAACTAGGTCATTATTACTTAAGTTTAGATATTTAATAGTCTCCTTTAATACCGCATTAGTAACATCCTCTCCCTCCTTTGTAGTAATATGTACCGTATTGCCTTCTTTTATTGTATCAGCAACGTCTAGTAATGTAACATAAGTACCTTGGTCTGACATTTCTCCCTTAGGTGCATATAATTTTCTATTATCATACTTTTTTAAATTTACTATTTTAGTTATCTTCATTTTTAGACTCCTCAACTTTATCTTCTTTTTCACTATGATCTAGAACTAAATCCATTTTAGAATTAATAACATCATCTTCAAATATAGAATCAGCTAAAGCTGTCAACACTTCGTTATTTTTACCATCATCTTCAATATTATCCTTTATTACCCACATTAAAAAACCTTTAAGGGTATCTAAAGGTATCTTTCCAAGAAAAGGATTGATATTAGGTAATTGCTCAATCTCTACAGAATTTTCCTTAACTTTGTATTTAAAGTCCTCTAACACTTTAGATATTCCTGATAATGCTGTATAATCAAACTTCTCATGAGCCTCTGGATCAGTTAAAAGCTCTTCAATGGTAACTACATTTGCATAATTATCGGCAAAGCTCATAAAAGCAGTAGCAAATTCGTTACCAACAACCCCCCTAGTTAATTCAAAAGTGATATTTCTTTCAACTCCTAAATCTTTTGCAGTATCATAAATCTTAGATACTTTTGAAAAAGATCTTGTATTAGTTTCTTTAACAGTATCTTCACTTGAAAAAAACATATCAACCTCAAAATCTCCAGTAGTTCCAAAAAAGTTTTGGTTTTTATTTAAAAAGTCTAACATAGTATTACTTACTGTTTTAGAATTTCTACCGTAATTAGAGTAAGTTTCTAAATTAGGTGCAATTTTAACAAAACAAAGTCTTGAAGCCCAAGCCGTATCTGCAAAGTCTAAAACTCCTGCATAATTGTCCGTAGGTGGGTTACAAGTAGCTACTACTTGACAAGTATCAGGAAGAAAGTACTCGCCTATAAAAGGCTTCTCAGCTTCTATGAGACCGAATAGAGCATTTGCAACGTCCTTAGTGGCTCTATTTATCTCATCAATAACTATTAATACCTTCTCACCTTGCTTAGGTAGCCATTTAGGTCTCATAAATGCAGTAGTTTTAAAAACATTACCTTCACTATCTTTTTCAATATGAAAGTCTGGTAATCCTATTAAGTCGGCAGCATCCGCCAATAATGCAGGTCTAAGAATTTCTACCCTATCATACCCTAAATTTTTAGCAATTTGTCCCCAAATACTAGTCTTACCGCTACCTGAAACTCCTACAAGGCATAAAGTCGCTGATTTACTATCTCTACATACCATTGCCGCTTTTTCTACATCTGTCAATTTCATTTTATAATTCTCCTGTTTTAGTAGTAACAACTCTTTTGCTACTATAATTATTATACTATATTTTTTAACTCTATGCAACATATTTATTGTACTGTGTAATTACTTCCTATACTCGTATAGAGCGTTGACATACTCTGTGTTTATTTCTGTATTACTGGATAGTAAAGGATATTTAACATAAACATAGTCCTTTATTTGAGATAATTCAAAATTATGAGCATCTAATTTTAATAAAGTATCATTTACTTCTTTTGTATAAAGACTTTTAGGTACTAAATAATCCACCTCATTAGTTTCTTTTTCATATAGGTTACAAATTTCTAAAATTTTAGAGATTTCACTGTCTAATACTTTTTTTAAATTAATTCTCAAGTGAGGTTTTTTTAATTTAGACCTATAAATATAATTTATCTCGTTATTAGATATCTTATAATTTTCAATATATTCTAAAAGATCTGTAAAGTGAATAGAATCTTTTACATTTTCTATATTATCCTTAGATAACCTACACACAAGATAACCTTTTTTCTCTAAAAATACTCTAACCTCATTACTTATATCTTCTGAAAAAGATATATACATATATTTTCTTTTTATATCCTTCATATATTTATATATTCTATCCTGACCGTATCTTGTTAATAAGGTAATAGTTATTTGATCATCCTTCTTTTTCTTAACTCCTGATCTATTTATCTTAGGTAAACTCAAAGTACTTAATTTTTTAGCGTTTAATAAATTCGCTACGTTTTTATCATTAGTAACATGAACTGCGTGGTATTCATTTGAGTCTACATATTTTTGTAAATAGGCTTTTACTCTACGACTAACTTTTTGAGGACTATCCTCATTTTCATTGTAAAAAATTTCAGTGTCATAACTTAAGTATTTAAATTTATCTTTTTTATATTTAAAACTACTCCTATATCTAGACCCTTGAATACTTTTATATACATCAACACTATCATTTATATAAATATTAGAAGTTGTAAAAACTACATTATTATGAGTAAATTTAAAAGGTACTTTAAAATTATTTAATTCTTTAAAACTTTCCATGATAGCATCTTGATCAACATAACTTCCTATTTTTGTAGAAATATGATCATTCATTTCTAAAAAAGCTTTTTGTATTTTCTTTTCGTTATATGTTTTATCATCATTATTATCTGCTAACCTTTCTCTAGTTTCATGGGTTCTAAGGTCTCCAGTATTAAAAAATAACACTCTATTATTACGAGAATGATTTGCTGCCTTATAAGGAATACCATCTAGTACTATATAATCTCCTGAAAACATACTGTTAGTTTTATAATAACCATAATTATTTAAACCTTTCAATCTGAAAGTTTCACAATCTGGAATATCGTGATTAAAAGATGGTCTTTTATCCCAAAAAAAACAACATTTTCTAACGGCATAAATAAATCTATCTTTCTCCGATTCATGAAAAGATCTATTTTTTCCAATAGGTATTACAACTTTCGTACCATTTTCTATATTAGTATCACTAGTACTAACTAGATTCATATCTAACATTTCTCCGTTTTTAGCAATAATATAATGATACTTTTTACCATCAACATAACTTGTTAGCTCAAATTGCTTAGTGTAAGCTAGAGGTGACTTTGCTCCTACCCCATGACCTCCAGTTTGTTTATTATCCCCTCCTTTAGTCGTCTCTCCTATAGAGCAAAATATATTTTCTGCTTTATCAGGGTCTATTCCACTTCCATAGTCTCTTACAATAAACTCTGTATTAGTGACTTTTATATCGATAGTATGATCTGGCTTTCCTACCTCCCTATGAGCGTCCCTAGCGTTGCATATAATCTCTTGAACTGGAGTTGCTATCTTGTATTGATATAAATTGATTAAGGCCCAAATAGCCTTCATAGCGTGTTTCTCATCGATCTTAAATCTAAATTTTTTATGCCCAAAATTCTCTGTGTTCTGATCTGTTTTAATTTTCATAATTATCTCCTTGTGTTTAGTTCCTATATACATAATACTATAATTTACTCGTTGTGTCAATCTCTTTTGTAAAAATTACAGACTTTCAAAGTCTTCGGTTGCTAATTTAGCCAATGCCCCACCTACTGAAAATCCTTTATCCATTTTCTCATTAACTAAAGTATCACTATAAAAACGTACTCCACAATGATATTTTTTATCTTCCATAAAGTTAAGTTCTTTTCTGAATTGTTCTCTTGCGAATTTTATCAATGAAAGTCTACTTTTTTTTATTTTAACTAAGTTTTCCATTTTTTCCTTGTTTGTTTCTACTCATTAAGTATATCAAATTTAATACAACGTGTCAATTACTATTTTAAAAAGAGTAGGATTTTCACCCTACTCTGTAAATTTTACTTACTGTATTGTCTGATCAGTTCTTAAATTTATTGTATCACCTTGTAATTGACTCAATAAGCTATTTATAACAAGTACACAATCATTTATAGCTTTGTTATCCCCTGTTAGTTTTGCCTCATCATACGTAGCTAAATGGTAATCAATTTGCTTTTCAATCTCTTTTGCATCCTGTAAGTTCATTAGTCTACCTCACAAACTGGAGTTATATTAATCCAAATAAACCCTGTAATATTTTCACACACTACTTCTAAGTTATAAAGGTCACGACTAATTCTTCTAACGTCTCTTTTTACTCCTCTGATTCTATTTAAAGCTCTTCTAATTCTTCTTGAGTTTCTAGTAGTTCTATTAATTTCTACGGCTAACTCATTTTCAGCTTTTTGAATTGCATCGTTAATACTACTAGCTAAGTTTGAATCGGCTTGTCTTAGTTCCATTGCTAGACTTTGTATCTCTTCTGATAGATCATAAAATGAATTGTTCATTTCAGATTCTAACTCATCAACCCTATTCTCTAAATCGGCTAAATCCTCGTTACTATCAGGATCAGTTCCTAATAAATCATTTGCTAATTCTCTAGGAAATTGTCCGATATATTCTACTTCCTTACCTACATCTCTTATAAGTTTATGGGCATTTTTATCTAAGTTTCTTTTATTTTCAGTTAAGGAATCGTCTACATAATTTTTACTATCTGTCAAACCTTTATCAACTACTCTTTTTGCATTTGTTAAGAACCTTTTTGATTCATTGTGAGTGTCATTTATAGCCTTAACTCCCGTATCTAATGTATCAAACGTGCCTTTTGCCACTACCTTTATACCGTCAATAGACTCTTTCATTACACTTTGTACGATCTCATTTTTACCACATGATACTGTTAATGGTAATAAAATTAATGCTGTTAATAATACTTTCTTCATTCTTTAAACTCCTTGGTTAATTTGTCATATAGTTCTGTCGTTTCTTTTTCTAAGAGACTATCATATTGATTTTTGCTAATAAAACTCCTTGTATAATTTATGTTCAATTACTACTTGCTCAAAAAAGTACAGCGACATTTCTCTTTTTTTTCTGTTATAATCATCATATAATTTTCCAAAAAGACCTGTACCATAACTTTCTCGTCCTCCCATGATCTTTTTATAAGCTATACAAACCTTGTTCTTTTTATCATCAAAACCATATTCACTAAACTCTCTTCTAAGATTTAAGCACACATATCCCCTCTCACCTTTTAATTTAGAAACTCTTCTTTGAAATTCTCTCTTAGTCATAATCTTTTTTCTCCTCGTAACATTGCATTTTCTATATTTAAGTCTGCTATATCTCTATTGTATTCTATCTGCATCTCCATTAGCGCATTATTGAACTCAGTTCTAGCATCAATAAGATCTTCTCTTGCTTGTAAAGCTATCTCACGCTCTCTTGATGATAATGCTAGTGCAAATAATGCCGATAGGATAACTAATGCTATTAACCACATTAATTATTCCTTATTAAGTCTACCACAGTTTTAGCTGATAGGTCAAGAGTTATTAACGCACTATGTAAAGTTTTCGTAGTAATATCTTCTTTAGTAGCATTATTAATAACTTGAAACTTATCGCCGCTTTTCACAAGCTCGGCAATATATTCTAGTGTTACATAGCTATTTGTTTTAGTCGAGTAAAGTTTTCTATTCGTATATCTCTTAATTTTTTCCATTAAATCCATCCTTCATTAGTTTAGTTATTCTTTTCTTTTGCTCTTTTGTGAATAGAGTATATGTTATAGTATATCCTCTAAACACTCCACAACGCTTTTCATCCATCTTAAGCATAAAACTCTTATGACTTACTTTAAAGTGTTTTAGAATGTCGTATATGTCCTTATAACATGCACTCACACCTTCTGGAGATGTTAAGGTATAGTAAGCTTTATTCTTAAAGTATACCTTAGAAATCTCCGATCTAACAACTTTTTCTTTTTTAACTAAGCACTTTTTAACAGTTTTCTTTGCTATAATCTTTCTAACAGTATGACCTAAGTGCTTAATTTCTACTGACTTTTTAGAATTACTAAACTTACTAAATTTCTGACTTAACCAGTTAGCACTAAAACCTAGAGATTCTCCCATCAAAGCCAAGCTATCGAACTTTACAGTCTTACCTGCTAAATCAATCTCGTACCTATAGTCAAAATTATATAGACTAGCCTTTTCTGTAGGCTCTTTAATATCTCTAAGCTCTACAATTCTAGGCTTATTTCCTACTAAGATTTCTCTACGACCTCCAGTAATAATATCACCTATCTCTATTGAAGTCTCTATATCATCTTCTAATAAATTACCAAACATCTTATTAAAAGTTCCAACATTACATTTTTCTTCTGGTAACGCATCAAATTTATTTATCAATTGTCCTATCATCTTACCACTCCCACTCTGTACCACAGTCTAAACATTTCACATCATAACAATCTACTTCATATCTATGACCTCCACAGTTAGGACATTCAAGTTCGGTAATCTCATCGTCACAATCATATAATTCTTCTTCAAGCTTACTCTCACAAATTTTCACTACCTTAAACTTACAAACTCGCATCTTCTCACCATCATAGTCATTAGGTACCGCAACAACATCCTCTGGATTAATCTCAACCTCTACTAAATGACCTCTTGAGAAGCTCTTAGCATAGTTATATGCTGCAACATGGAGACCGCTTGAACATGTATTGTCAGGATTATCATCGACCTCGTTACGATCCATCTCAACTATTGCACCTAAACTATTATCCATTGTTCCAGTATGACAATCTGTAAAGTTTGTGCGAACTTTTCGGTATGCAATAAAGTTACCGTCCTTAGTAATTGGGTGACCATTATGCTCTAAAAACTTATATAACATCTTCCTAGAATTAAAACTAGGATTACTTTGAAGCTTCTCAGCAAACTTTATAAGAGGATCAAAAGGCAAATCTTGCTCCTTAAACTTTAAAACCCTATCACTTACTACCTCTGGAATATCCTTGCCATTAAGCTTAATTCGCCCATCTACAAGCTCTACACCTTCGATGTTAGAGAATACCTTCGCAATATCTACAAGCTCAGGAATAGCTTCTAAAGCCCCTGATTTGATCGCCTCTACTATTTTTGTATGACGATGATCCCCTGTTTTAATCGTATGCAATTGACCGTCAAAAGATACTGTTACACTATCTGGTAATAGAATATAATTCACGTCTATTTTTTCTGATTCTTCTATAAGTTCAAAAAATATATTACTATGCCCACTTCCGAATTTTTCTAAATCTATAGAAGTTCCTCTAGCTTTTAAAACAGTATCAACATCTCCCCTTTTCATACCTTTCCAATCGCCGTCTGTTTTTTTAACTTTATCACCAACCTTAAACATTTCTTACCTCGCCTTTTCGTTAATATATGTTACAAATTCACTTCTTTCATGAATCAATTTTACTAAAGGATATTTCCTCTCAAGTCTTCCTAAAAACATTTCCATGATCTTAGCTTTACTTTGAATCTTACCTTGGTACTTTTCTCTGATAAGATTTTTAAAGTTCCTATCTAAGTAAGTATCTTCCTTTATTAGTGTAACACTCTGCGCCATCTTTGTCAACACCTTATCTTGTATGCGTGTAATATTTTCACATATCATTTTTGAATCTTCTACTAAATCATTTTCTCTTAATTCAAACTTTTTAGAAGATCCATAACCAAATATTAGATCTTTGGCAAGTCTTGAAATCATTGCATCTGTAGGCTTAAAAGACTCAAGGAACGTGTCAATATGGATAAAGTTCTCGTTACCTTGTATCGCTTTAATATCGCCCTTAGAAAGCTTACATGGAATTAGATCAAAATGATTCTTTAAAGTGTAATTAGTTTGCTCACTATCCATGATACTATTATCATTATATCCAGTGTAAACATATTTTGTTTCTAAACCTTTAAGTTTATAGGTTCTCGGAGTTCTAGTCGAATTATTACCTCTACTATAAGCTGATAAAGCATGCACCGTAATTGTAGCCGGTTTTTTTACCACTACTTTTTTAGCCCCTTTAACTCTAACGGTTTTCTTTGGAAGTTCTAAGCTCGATAACTTTTTAGCCCCTAACATTCTCAGTGTTCTAATGTAAACAAAATTTGTTGCATCATGCTGTTCAATCAAAACTGGAATTGTTCTAGTCTCAGATAAAAAAGTCCTCAACCTTCTAGCTTTTATATTGTCGCTTTCAGTATCTTTTAAATCGTCCCAGAAAAACTCCGTAGCATCTTGAGGTCTTTTACTATAGCCGAATCTCGTATATCTCTTAGGTCTAATCAAAGTCGAACTTCCATATCTATCTTTGAAGTTATAAGATAACGTAGATAATTGAGAGCTTATGTCGATATAATTACTACTAATTTTAAAAGTCTCAAAGTTATGATAATTAATTCCTCTAAACTTAGCTGATAAGTCATTAAACTGCTTAATTCGCCCTTCTAACGTCTTCTCTGTAAAACATGACTCAAGGTATAAGCCAAGGTCTGAAAAGGCTTTAAAACCTATTATCTGAAGCTTCTCGATAGTCTTATCAGTTTCTTCTATAGCTTCTCTTGTTTGAAGTAAATCAATATCTCCAGTGTTAAGCTCAATTACTGCTATTGAATGGTAGCCAATCTTTTCAGTAATATCACTTAATTTTTGCACCTTTCTAGTTAAATAACCGTCAACTTCATAAGGTATACCATCAATTACAAACATTAAATCAGCATTGAAAAGATTACCTAAATTAGATTTCTTATATACGCTAAAACCTTCTGCAATTTCTGTGCCATTATTAACTCTATATAAGTCCTCGTCAAGTAAATTAAACTCGGGTTGAACGTCCCAAAACATTGTAGTACGACACGCACCTTCAACAAACGCCCTAACATCTCCGCTTGCTACTGGAATTTGAACCTCCGTACCGTTATCTTCTGTAGTATCGCCATGACCTAAAAGATTGATACCTAGACCATCATCACTAGTCTTTGCCACTACATAAAACCAATATTTACCATCAACATAAGTCTTGATATTGAAGCTGTCAGTATAAGCTAAAGGACTTTTTGCGCCAATTCCAAAACCTCCAGTTTGAGAGTTATCAGCATTTTTAGTTGATGCTCCGAAACTTGTAAAGATAGTCTTAATTCTCTCCTCGTCCATACCTACACCGAAATCTCTTACGATAAAAGTCGGCTCAATTTTAGTAGGTAATTGAATCTTAATTGGCTTATCAGGATTACCGTTTTCACGTTGAGCGTCCCTAGCATTTGATACGATCTCTTGAATAGGAGTTCTAATCTTGAACCTATACTGATTAATAAGCATCCATAATACTTTGTTCTTATACTTTGCGTCAATTCTAAAGTCAGTTGACTGAAAGTTTGAGCTTTTTTCTACCTGTACTGTGTTGTTTGTTAAGATCATTTATTCTCCTTGTTTATGTCCTGTAATTAGTATATCAAAGTTTGTGCATCGTGTCAAGTCATAGTGTAAAATATACATACTCTAAAATTTCCTTATATATCTTGTTTTTTGTTTGAGTATAAGGTAACTCTTCTATAAATCTATTCCTTAAATCTGGGTTTAATTCCTTTAAACTCTTCCACACTCCTTGCCTTTTTTGTGCGTCATAAGTAGTTCTACGAATGTTATGCTGTTCATTTTTCCCTACTAACATCAACCCTTTGCAGTAAGTTCTCTTTTTTCCTTTTTTTAAAATACGAACATATTCTTCCGATATATACTCTTTTGTGATTCTCCCATTACAATCAAAAGGCTTATGGTATCTAACTAATATTTCTAAAATCATTTTCGTTTTCCTCCTACAATTAGTATATCAAAGTTTGTGCATTGTGTCAAGTATTATTTTAAAGAGGGTAGCTTTTTTACCACTACCCTGTAAATTTTACAATTATTGCTCCATATATTTTATAATATCATCAATATCACACCAAACTGTGTCGATTTCCTCACCCTCGTAAATTAACTTCAAAGTAAAACCTCCATACGAAGTGGAAATGTCTAATCTTAATTCATCTTTATTAAAATCGCTCATTGAATCACCTTTTCTGTGCGTAAGTTAACAGTATCACCATCTAAGCGGTCAATTAAGCTCGTTATAGTCAGTAAACAATCTGCTACGATCTTGCCGTTACCTTCTTTTAAAGCCTTGTCATGCGTTTCTAAGTGGTAATTAATTTGCTCTTCAATCTCTTTTATTTCCTGTAATTTCATTATTCCACCTCTAAAGTAAATACTGCTCTACAATTATTTCTTGTTACTAAAACTTTGTCGCTTAGTAAATAATAATCAGTGTTAACTAAACAATCTTCGTTTACTCTTGCATCAATCTCAATAATTCTTTTTGCACTATTTGAGATTGTACATTCTGTATATGAACCGTCTGAATTACATGTCACTTTTTCTGTCAAGCTATTTGTACTTTTTTCATAGTTAATATTGTTTGTCGTTTCTTTACCGCATGAAACTGTTAACGGTAATAATACTAATGCTGTCAATAATACTTTCTTCATTTTTTAAACTCCTCGCTTAATTTGTCATATAGTTCTATCGTTTCTTTTTCTAAGAAACTATCATATTGATTTTCTTTACCATTTTCGTCGGTTGAATAGAAATCTTCCCTGTCAATTCTATTGCTTAAAGTATCTCTAATCAACCATAATTCATCATCTGTAAAATTATTAATCATCTTACCTCCTACATTTATTATATCATCTTTGTTGCGTCGAGTCAAGCTTTAAAACTACATACTCTTTAATCCCTGTAATATTTACATACCTATCTAAATATAATTCTGCTACTTTTTTATCTAGGAAGATGGGAAACTTTTCAGCTCGTTTAAAATTTCCCTTTCCTGTAGCATCTATAAAAATTCCGTATACTATCATAAGGTTATAATCTCCCTATTTGCTTTTATTTGCTTGAGAGTACTCAAATTTATAGTCCTATAACCCTTAGAATCAAGACTGTACACTGTTAGATAGTTTAAAGCCTCGGTATCATACTTTTTTTCGCCGCCTTTTAAATGCTTTTTAACGTCTAATCTACATAGCATTTTTCGCTCCTCTCCATTTTTCTTTGTGAAGATCACTGAAAAAATTCTACCCTTTACTAATTTTTTAATTTGCTCACTTGTCATAATTATCTCCTAAAATGAT
>Ga0208643_1000290_pt1 | contig 33990 bp, 52 predicted proteins | sample VirMetDEL_Nov_12_FD_184516 | JGI IMG/M metagenome (GOLD analysis project Ga0208643, IMG submission 184516) | Aqueous microbial communities from the Delaware River and Bay under freshwater to marine salinity gradient to study organic matter... | ecosystem: Environmental > Aquatic > Marine >...
CCTCGCTGTAGGTGTTAATATCTGCTTTGCCATACTTCGTATAATCACATAGATAAGTGGTAATTTAAAAAGTGTGACATAAGCCTGCTACTAGGTATCTATTAACTAGCTAGTGTCACAAAAAAGTTGTTTTGTATATATATAGTTTGTGTAGCCCCTACCCCCCTGGCACCCAGCCAGTTACAAAAAACGGTTTTTATTTAGCCCACGGGCCCCCATTTCCAATCATTTCCGCCAAAGTTTTTACGTTTTTACAATATACTATTTACAATGCGAATACGACTATCGTTGGATAATATATATGTAAACAAACTAACAATATAACAATGTTCAACAAACTACTACAAGAATCAACAACAATAATACTACTTGCTTTTGCACTTGCAGTATTTATAATGATGACATGTGCAATACACGATATGTAATTTACAACGTGAATACGACAGCAAATGGATAATATAAATGTAACAAATAACAAACTATAATGTAACAAACTACACTATACTAATTAAATAAATGCTTGTACACTTACAGAAGTGGCAGAATATCTCTCACGTGAAATTGAATACTAAACAAAGTATACTCTTTTACAAACCAAATACTAACACTATTGGATAATAATAATGTAACTAATTTAATAACAATATAAAACTATATAATATGAGTCAAAATACACTCCAATCAAAGCGTTTCGTAGTACGTCAATCACTACTCGGTAAGAATACTAACATTGAAGTAACATTCAAAAATGGTAATCAAGTAACATACTCACATGACAAAGCTTTCGCTATCATGAAAGATTCACTCGAAGCAATGAATTGCTGGGCGAAGTACAAGTCGTACACTGCTAGTAACAATATACCAAAAGTGTTACGTGAAAGTGATGCAGTAATTGCGTAATGTCATATGATATTATCACAAGTAACGCTATACACGCGTAGTCGAGTTAGTTGAGTGTTCCCTCGTATATCAAATATGAACACTTACATAGCAGTCATGGTGCCGAGTTGCGTTCGATTCGCAAGCTGTTACTAAATATAATAATAAACAATTATGAAGTATAACTTACAAAGAATGGGTTTTATCGCTTACGTGATAGCGGTTTTGGTAATAGTAATAACCTCTATGATAAGATGAATATGAGAGTCAAGCTATATAAATCAAAGATGCTAACTAGTGGATTTCGCTGTCCAGTGACAGATAACGAATACTCTGCTCTGTGGCCAAAGAAGTATATCTACAGTGAAAGTGGACCAACAGTGTTAAACACAGGTGAGTTTAGTCGCGAGTGGTGTTACGCTGCTCAAAAAGCAATACAAGAAGAGAACGATCGCTTGTTCGATGAGACAGGTAGATTTAGTTGGAAATCAGGTGACGAAGTAACAATATCAAGTAAATACTATAGCAATGAAGATAATAAATAAGAAAACAGGTAAGAATGCTACAGGAATAGCAATCAAAATGATTGAGCAGTCGCTCATGCAAAGCGGATATGTAATAGCAAAGCCTCACAAGCTTTCTACTGAAGACGCACAAGAATTTGACGACTTTATGGATAACTTAGCTATAAATAATGGCACAACACTATGTTAAAATGAATAAAAAACTAATAATAGAAGCACTTCAACTGCTGAGAACACAAATAGAAGCGCATATGGACGCTAACGACGCTCATTTATCTACATTCTTCGTGAGTAAACTAAGCGATATAGATGATGAGATTAACAAACTAAATACGAACGCTAATGGATAATAATAACATGAAAACAATTAAATTTTTAAAAGACAAAAAAATACAGCTCGATGGCGTGACATTCCGCCCATACTGTATTAGCGATTTACCAAACAACTTCGGTTGTATCAACTTCGGTGAGTCAGATGGCGTAAGCGAATGGTTCGGTTACAAAGGTTTCACTTATATACCAGAGAATTAATGTACTTAACTATACTAAACTACAGCGACAAAAACCTCGTACTAACATACGAGCTACCACGTTTTGCCGCCAAGTTCACGTCTGAAGAGATGGAAGAGTTTATTGACTACACGCTAGGTGTTGACATTAATAGCTGCGACTGGATGATGCATGAGAATTTACCAGAATTAACCACTATAATTAATACTTGCGAAGATGAAGATAAATAACCAAGATAATATAAATCAAGTAAATAAATACGTAAAAACAACTCAAATACTTAAAAGTATAGGTGTAAAAGACGTATCAAGCAACTGCCAAGTTAAAAATGGCACACAAGTATGGAGATTACCATTTAAAGACGCTTATGATTACGACATAGAATTCGCTACATATAAGTCAGGTTATGTTCGCAAGCTTGTGAAATATGGTTACTGTTCTTGTTATCAAATAAATCAAGTGCGTAAAGTACAAGGTAAGTTTCACGAAATCAAGTATGGTCAGCATAGAGGCTACTACACCAAGTATGACACGAGTGAACGTGTGTTAATACCGGAGCATGGCGATAGAATAGAGTACTTACTTAAGTTTATTCTACGTAATTACTTCGTCGCTAAGCCAAAGTTTCAACCACAACTAAATATGGATAGCTTGAATAGAATGGCTAAGTATGTATTTGGTGAGTTCGGTTTTGACTCTTGCGACTCAGATACTCAAGATAGAATACTAAAAAGAATACAAGAATGATAACTAAACTAACTAATATAGAGCTAAACGTGTTAGCGGTAGCGCTCGATCATATGGAAGAGCATTTACTTGAAATACAAGTCGAAGGGCCAGGTAACCCTGATATAAATTGGTTTGACAGTCAAGACAGATTAGAAGCTGTAAAAACACTACAAACTAAATTACTATGAATTACGACCCATGGGATCACGCTTATCAATTAGCGAGAAAATGCTATACACGCGAGCAAATCGATGAGATGACGCTATGTGAAGTTGAAGAAATAATATACCAAGATGACGAATAGAGAACAGAAAAACTACGACGATATGTCTAACGCTTTACGAGAAGCAGGTGTGTCTTTTGAAGATACTACTTACGGCAATGACTTAACAGCTTCAATATCAGTGCTTATCGATACTGGTAAAAACCCGGAGTGGCTGAGATGGTCCAAGGTACCACACCTTGAAGAAGAGTTTCAAATATATATACCTAATAGTGACACCTTTGACCCAGAGAACGAGGAGTTTAACACCTTTTCTGTTACTCTTATAGAACAAGGTAGAACTGTGGACTTCAGGCGACCTGAAGAGGTGATTGACTACTTACAAGGTTTTACAAACTAAATACGATTACCTTTGGATAATATATATATGAAATGCAAATGTAATACAACAATACCTGAAGGTCGCCTGCGCCTTGGTTACAAAGTGTGTATCGACTGCTCTACTGTAGAGCGTTATGGTTGCGCACCACTTATAAACCACAAGACAGGCAATACTATACAAATAATGTCTCAGTCTGATGCAGCTCGTATCGCTAAGCTCACACGTAGACGTGGTTATGGTACAATGCTAGGATAAATAATATAATATAATGGATAAAGAACAATTAAAAGTAAAAGTTGAAGCTCTACGAGCCAACGAAGTAATAGCGAACGACGCTCTTAGTAATGCTAGAACACAAAGAATGAGAGCAGAGCAAGAATTAGAAGACGCAGGTAAACCTGTGATAAGCGAAAGCTTAGTGGTTGATTTAATACAAGAGCTAGAATCAGTGTTTGCTGACACGATAGGTAGTATAGACACTAGTGATTTAAGCCCAGAATTTAGCTTAAACTACAATGAAGTATCGTTAGATAGCATCGATCTTGACTGTGTAGGCGTTGACACCGATGATTTACACACCGTATTTTCGCAATTCTTCGCGATACAAGACGATGAAGAGCTAGAGCAAGATGACAATAGCTAACTAAACAACGCGACGGCGTAAGGTGTACTTGTGAAGGGCTAATCCTGCAAAGGTGAAATACAGCGCTGTAGTACATAACGGGTCAAGGTAGTCTACGCTACCGTAATGCCACCTATTAGTAGGACGCAGGTAGCTCCTGTATTGAAGGCTAAAGACTACGCGGAGATCAGGTTACCTGACGGGGTTACGTAACAAGCGTTTGAAGCGTGGTCTAGATCTCCGCTTTACATGGGGGTGAAATGGTAACGCACACTGGAAGTCCATTCTATGGAGAGTCATTGCGTACGAGGGTTCGATTCCCTCCACCTCCACAAATTTGCATTACGATTGCAATATTGTACTAAATACAAACTAAATACGAATACTAACGGATAATAATAATATGAAAGACACAAACCAAGTACAAAAAGCCCTTGAATCCAAGGCAAAGAAAGAGCTGCAGAGAGTTGTAGACGAGTTTGTTATATCACTTAACAAGCTAAACTCGACATACCGCCAACCTATCTCATATCGCATGACGGAAAACCGAAGTAATGATGCTAAGGTATTTGACTATATTAGACCAGGTTGCGTAGACACTATACTTAAAGACATGCTTGTTGAAGCATACTTAGAACCTATGGTAAACAAAAAGACACAAGAATTACTAAATAAATTAGAGTTAATATGAAAATACAAGACTACATCAAAGATGAGATCAAAAAACTTGATCGAGGTATCGTAGCTACGCCTAAAAACAGAGACTACTTAGAAGCTTTTGCTGATGCAAATCACGGTTCTAATGATTTTTTATTAATGCAGATGTCTATGAACTTCGGCTATAAAATGGCATTAGAAAACGTGCAAGATGAATTAAAAGTGGACGCATAATGCACTTGTGTCCAATAAACAACGTAAAATGGACATGAACTCACGTTATCGGTGAGTTGGCATGTAATTAATAACTAAACAGAATAAATGAACACATTATACGACAGACTAGAAACTGATATACTAGTAGGTTTACTAGAGAACGAAAAGAATTATGCATCAGGAACAAAAGCTATTGTTGTAGCTTTAAAAGATAACTACAGTTGGCTTAACTTAACAATAGGCCAAGTACACAGCCTTATCATGTTTAGCGATATGCCATGGGGTAAGATAACAGACCAGACATTTAAGTTCGGTGAAAATATAATTAAAGATGAAGAATAAAGAAAAACAAGAGCTACCTAGCTGGTTTGACGGAGAAGTCTATGAGATAGGTGATGAAGTTCGTAATCCTTATACGGGTGAAACTTGCCTGCTAACCGCAGAAGAATTAAGCATGTACGATCTAGTTAAAGGCGCTGAGATGGTAATACAAATGGGTGTTGCTATGGATGTTGATCGCTGCTATGATATTATGCAAAAAGGTGGTGATTGGATTTTAGCTAATAACCCTAGCGCATATATGACACTTATCGATTAATGCTATACACGACAGACATGAGTACTAGAGCAACAATAAGGTTCGCTAAACGCGAAGAAGGTGTATCATTTAACGAACACCCACATCAATGGCACGCGCAGTTCTACAGACACCACGATGGCTACCCTGAAGGATTAGGTGTGGAAATTGCAGAATCATTTACTAAATACGGTAAACTATTAAACTGGGAGGTAGAATCTCTTGATATAGTACACGGTGATATAGAGTATATGTATTATATATGGCAGTGTCATGGTAAAACAGAACCATGGATTAGTATATTTAAAGACGAGGGCTTCTCTAAATGTATATTTGTAGGTACACCAGATATGCTGTTGGATAAGTTTAATGAAAGACATACTGAAATACAAGAAGCTAGCGACTGCGTAACATATGATAATGATGCAGAAGTACTCATAGAAAAATTCTTAGACATAGACTCTTGTTGCGGAGATGATAGAGATCCAGATCTCTGTGGAAGTGGATGCTGTAAAAACACAAACTAAATACGAATGAAGCCGGATAATAACAATATGATGAAATACAAACCAATGCTAGCTTACCCAGTTAGCGCAAAACCAATAGATTACGGAGAACCCGTATTCATACAACCTAAGCTTGACGGCGTTCGTTGCCTGATACAATGTGAAAATGGTGTTGTAAAAGCTTATTCCCGTACAGGCAAAGAATGGAAAAACATTGAACATATCTTGTTTAATCTTCAACATTTCTTTACTTTAGAGCCAGATGTAGTGCTTGATGGCGAGTTGTACAACCATGATCTACGCGATAACTTTGAGCAGATCATATCATGCGTGCGTAAAACTAAACCTACAACTACTCACAGACTAGAGTCATCTGGCCTTGTGCAGTTTCACTGCTATGATGTACCTAGTAATCCACATAAGTTTGATGTACGCAATGAGTGGGTAAGACTCAATGTGCCTCGTAACTTCTGTATACACCATGTAGAAACGCATGAGGTTCACGCTGAAAAATATGCTCAACAGTTACATCAGTTAAACCTTAAAAAAGGCTACGAAGGCTCTATATTGCGTCTTAACACTGAATACCAATGCAAACGTTCACATAGCTTACGTAAGTTCAAAGACTTCCACGATACCGAAGCTGAAATTATCGGCTGGGTTGAAGGTAAAGGCAAGCGTGTAGGTACGATCGGTAAGTTCTTAGCTCGTGATGCTGACGGTATAGAGTTTGGTATGCCTGTAATGGATAACTTTAAGTACCTACAAGATAACTTTACAAAAATGCAACGCTGGGTTGGTAAAACAGCTACGTTCACATACTTCGAGCGTACTAAAGCTAACAGCTACCGTCACCCATTGTTTAAATGCTTAAGAAATTATGAGTAAACCATTGATATATAAAGGCTTTGTTATAAACGAAGAATATGCAATAAATTATGCTACAGGAGTTGTTGTGAATAACTCTTATAGTGACTGGGAAAAACTAAAATTAGTGCTAGATGAAATAAAAGACTATGAATAAAAAAGAAGAAATGATGTATAAAAGCATCGCAGATCTAGCTAAAGCTATAGAAAGACTAATTAAATTAATAGAAAAAAATGTCAGAACTTAACGAAGAAGATTACAAAATAAAAGGTAGTGGTGACTTGTGGGAATGTGTGGAAGGGCTTGAGGCTATAGCACACTGGATGAGAGACTCATCATTTGATTATGAGCTCAGAGATTTGAAAAGACTGTTTGCTGAAACAATGAGATTGTACAATAACTACTTACATGAGAAGACTAATATATGACATGTATTACGCTGACGAGATTAGCATAGATATAGCTATAAAGCTATTAGATAAACTAGAACAATCACGAGATAAACGAAGAAAATATGGATGATACTCACGATTGGGATATTTTAAAAGAAATACTCCACAAAAAAGAAAGGCTTATAAACTCTCAAAAAGAAACTATAGCCTTGTTAGAATCCCAGCTGTTTAATGAAAAGTTAAAAAATAATAACTTAAACTCTCTTGTGAAAGCGAGTGATAAAAACTTGACAAACCCAACAGAAGATTGAATATATTTTACCTACACGAAGATCCACGTAAAGCAGCTGAATATCAGTACAATAAGCACATCGTCAAGATGATCTTAGAGTCTGCTCAGATGCTCTGCACGGCTCATCACCACTATGGTAACGGTGATAATGTACCTTATAAGAAAGCTCATTACAACCACCCATCAACTATATGGGTCAGAGATAACTGTGAGAATTACGCTTGGTTATACAATCATATGATAGCACTTGGCGAAGAGTATACTAGAAGATATGGTAAGACACATTTAACTATTACCAAATGTAAAGAGCTTTTAGGTAAGGCTCCACCGGATATGCCTTGGTTAGGTTTTACACAACCGCCACAGTGTATGCCAGATGAATACAAGGATGAATGTAGCATAAAAGCTTACTGGAATTACTACCTCGGTGACAAACATAGGGTGGCTAACTCTAACGAAACTATTAAAACAAAGATGTATGAATAAAGAACTAATAGAATTAATTCACGAATTTAACTCAAACCTAATTAAGGAAGATAATTCTAAGAGAATTATTATTTGTACATTAAACCCAGAGGGCATGACAATAGCCCCTAATAAGGATAAGTAACAGGCTAATGTCACAGTTTAAAATGAACATATAACGCACTCATGTCCACATACGAACGAAATTTAGACATGTTAAACCGTAGAAGGATCATATACAAGCGTGAGCCTATAACAGATATACCTGATATAGAAAACGATAAATATATGTTCTTTGAAAACGGTACATATCAATGCTATGACTTATTCAAAAGCACAGCAAAGATAACTACATACAAAAGCCTTAAATGGCATTTGTTAGTAATATGGTATTTAAACCCAAGCGTAGATCAGGATGAATTTCTAGATATTGCATTGGAGATATCTGCCAAAACAAACGGCTTTGTTAGTTTTAACATGCCACCAGATTTATTAAGAAAAATAGTATATGATGTCAGCATGCAAGAGCTCAAAGAGCCACCAAAGAATAAACTCAGGAAAGTTATTTTCAAAACTTTTTCTGGGCTTACCAAAGAAGAGAAACTACGTATTGTAGGACAGTTAATAGGTAGATCAAATAAGGTCCATCCTGATGATGTTTACCAGGCTATGATAGATATACATGACTTAGGTCAAAAGATTACAATCAAACGCATCTCTGATGCTATACACGTATCCTCGCGTACGGTATACAGATACATGTGTGAAGATTTAAAACGTGAAAAAGAATTACTAAATAAAGAAATATGATAGGTTTAATATTAGGATTATTAGTTGGTGGAGCGGTGTGTTTCATCGGTGTTATATTTGAAGAATGGTCCAGCAAATTACCTGGTGCTGCTTCTTTAACTATAGTTTACACAGGTATACTAATAAGACTTATGATAGGAGTGTTTACTTCTATTGGTATTATAGTTTTATTAGAAAACATAAGCGCTAAATGGTATTTAATATCATTTAGTGTTATGATTTGCATAGCACACCCAATAGTAATATATTTAAAACAAAAAAGAAAATGAGTAGACGAAAAAATGGAGTTAAAAAGGATTGGGTTGCAAAACTCGATGAGATTAACGTTATAGATAGAAAGTTAAAACGAAAAAAAAGCGAGGAAGAACTAAGTAAACTAATGCACCGCAGGAGTATACTTAGAAACCAATTAAAAACAACTAGATGAAGTGTTATAACGTGCAAAACTATATTCGATATAAAAAAGATATAAAACAATGGAGTAAACGGGTTGATTACTGTAGACCATGGGATGAGATGACTCGCGATGAGTTAGTTGTTTTGTTTCTACCTTTAGCAGAAAACTTAGCTCGTAAATTCTCAACTACTCAGCAAGCAAGCGGAGTAATGACTATCAACGATCTAATACAAGAGGGTAATCTAAACCTTATTATAGCTGTTGATAAAATAGTATGGAAAACTATATATGAAGCCGAAGATCCTGAGAAACGACTAAAGTCTTTTCTTTCAAAGCGGATTAAAGGTGGTATACGTAGAGCTATAGATATCAAACGAGGTACTATGCGTATACCAGAGCATAAGATTAATGAGATACGTAAAGACGATCAAAATAGAGATCAAATAGAATTGTTTTTTAATTCTGTGTTTGCTAGTTTAGACGCTATGTTAGACGATGCTAATATATCATTTGAGATACCTGAGAAAATAAGTAGTTATAATCCGGATATGCTAACCTCTTATTTACTAAGCTTACTTCATGTGCATCTCACGGATCGAGAAGTTGATGTTGTAAGGTTTAGCTATGGTTTGCATTGTGATAAACTATCCGCTAAAGAAATAGCTGATAGATTAGGTATAAAAGGTGACAGTGCTTACGTACGTGTTTCGCAGTTAAAAAAGCAAGCAATTGACAAACTTACAGAGAACGTAGATTACTCGCAAGTGATTGATTTCCTGTAGTTTACTCGTGTAAATAATGAAAATAACATGTAATTATATATATACAAAACCACATACCATATGAAGGAATTAAACAATAAATTAGCTCAAGTCCAAACAGAGCTAAAAGCTAAAAAATCTAGCTACAATTCGTTTGGAAAATATTATTTTCGCAAAAGCGAGGATATACTAGAAGCGATAAAACCGTTTCTCCTCGAGCTCGGCGTAACAGTAACTATCTCAGAGAGAATAGTAGAATTACAGCCAGTACCAATGCTCGAAACAACAGCAAATTTCACGGATGGTGAGAGTATTATTCAAGCTACGGCTATAGTAGGAGTAGACTTAAATCAAAAAGGAATGCAAACGTCCCAGCAGTTTGGTGCTGCAAGTACTTACGGAAAGAAGTACGCGTTAGGTAATCTATTATTAATAGATGACACAGAAGACGCAGACGCATCTAACAAGCACGGGAAAGACTCAACAGTATTAGATAAACTAAAAGCTTCTATGCCTAAGAAGCCAAAGATTACTGCTGATCAATTTGACAAGGCAAAAGAATATTTACAAAATGGAGGGAAACTCACAGCGATTAAAACAAAGTATGCTCTTACTAAAGCACAAGAAGAAGCATTAGAAGGTCATGAATAAACAAGAGATAATCGATCGGCTAAGAGTTGATGAGGATTACTACGGTGATTTCGGTAACCAATACTTAAGCAATTCGCATATAAGTAAACTACTGAAAAACCCTATGGCGTTATTCGATAAAACGCCAGATAATCCAAACTTTAAAGTCGGTGGATATTTTCACACAGCTATATTAGAACCTGAAAAACTTAAATCATTCAAGATTATAGAAGCAACAACTCGCAACACTAAAAAATATAAAGAAATATCTGGTGGAGAGGTTTGCTTATTGCAACACGAAGTTGACATGATCGAAAAAATGGTAGACAAGATGATGGCTAACGATATATGCAGGGACCTTATCCAACCAGCTTTGGGTAACGTTCAATATGAGGAACCAGGTCTTGTCAGGTTATACGACAATATGTGGAAAGGTAAGGCTGATATAATTAATCACGATGAAAAACTCGTTATTGATTTAAAGACTACAGGCGATATAGATAAATTTCGCTGGTCTGCGTCAAAGTTTAACTATGACAGCCAAGCCTATATTTACAGACACCTGTTTGGTTACGATATGCTATTTATAGCTATCGATAAAAACACCCATCAGATCGGTCTGTTTGACTGTTCACCTAACTTCTATAAGTCAGGTAAGGAAAAAGTACAGAAAGCTAGTGAGCTGTACGACTTATTCTACAAGGATGAGAATTTTGATCACAAGCAACATTTAACTACAACAACCCTATAAACCAAAAACCATGGGAAGAGTAACAAAAAAGACCTGTGACGTAACAGGCATTACAACAAGTTCTAGGAACTTTTATTCAAATCAGTCTCACCTTAAGCCAGTCGATAACTTAAGGCGTAGCACCGGAGCTACTAAAGAGCAAATGAGACATATGTTTAATCAACTAAGTACAGTAAAATAATGGCTAGTATTATAAAAGCAAGTATCAACCTAAGCAATGTGCCTAAGGACAAAATCATAACTGGTAAGAAAGGCAAATACCTACCTATCACGATCACTGTAAACGATGATCTAGATCAGTTTGGTAACCAAGGTCCTATCTGCGTTGATCAAAGTAAAGAGGAACGAGACTCTAAGGAAGCTAAGACTTACTTAGGTAACGTCAAGGTTGTATGGACAAATGGTGAAAACGTGGATGCTGCTCCTCGAGACGCGGCTACGGCACCCCCTCCTCAAGCACAAGCTAAAACCGAAGAGGTAGACCTGCCATTCTAAATGAGTACGGAAGAGATCAATGGATTCTTGATTGACAAGTTCAATCAACATAGCCTAAAGGAAGGCGCTGCGCAGGGGATTTGTCCCCTGTGCTCGTCTTCTAGGCAACCTAAAAATCAAAAGGCGGGATGTGCGTCTTATGATTGGGAACGTGGTCTTGGTACCTGTCATAACTGTGACACCAGTTTTCAACTACATACTTATCAGCGTAAAGGCGCTAGTGAAAAGGTTTATGTAAGACCTTCATCAATGACTGAACATGTTGTTAACACTAAAGTTGAGCAATGGTTTAAATCACGAGGTATATCTAGTCAAACTCTACGAGACTTACAAGTTGGCGAGGGCTCTGAATGGATGCCTCAGACAGGGAAGAACGAAAATACAATTCAGTTCAACTACTATATGGGTGATCAGTTGATCAACGTTAAATATAGAGATGGTAGGAAGAACTTTAAGCTTTTCAAAGGAGCTGAAAAGATCTTTTATAATATAAACTCTGTAGTTGGTTATGATTCCTGTATTATAACTGAAGGTGAGATGGATGTGCTTGCGTTACATGAAGCAGGTATTAAAAATGTTATCTCTGTACCTAACGGAGCTACGTTAAACTCAAACAACCTAGACTATTTAGACAACTGTATAGACTACCTAGAAGATAAGACTAAAATTATCTTAGCTGTAGACACCGACGAAGCCGGTCAAGCTCTTAAACAAGAGTTTATCCGACGTCTCGGAGCTGAGAGTTGTTATTTAGTTGATTTTGATGACTGCAAAGATGCTAATGAATACCTGCTAAAACATGGTAACGAAGCATTAAAAAATGCTATACACACGTCAAAGCAAGTACCACTAGAAGGGGTTTCAACATTATACGATATAGAAGATGAACTTAAAGATTTCGTGCAAAACGGTTTTAAACCAGGGTTTCAAGTTGGTTTACCTAATTTTGATAAAATATTTAGTACATATACCGGTCAGTTTATTACTGTTACTGGCATTCCGTCTTCTGGAAAATCGGATTTTGTCGACCAGATGGTGGTTGGCTACAATAATAACTATGGATGGAAAACTGCATTTGCGTCTCCAGAGAACCACCCAACGTATCTCCACGCTCATAAGCTGATGCGTAAGACATGGCAAGATATGCCATTGCCTAGCGATATTGGTGGTAACAAATGGAACAGCGTAGCTGATCACGTCAATGATAATTATTTTTTCATAGACATGGATCGTTATACCCTTGAGTCTGTGTTACGTAAAGGCGCTGAGCTTGTAAAACGTAAAGGTATTAAATGTTTAGTTATTGATCCGTTTAATAAGGTTAGAGATGTCGACTGTAAGACAGAAGATGTTAATCGTTATACCATGGAGTATTTAACAAAGATAGAAATCTTTGCTAAGAAGTACGACGTGTTAGTGTTTATCGTAGCTCACCCTACTAAAATGTACAAAGGTCAAGATGGAAAGATTGAAGAACCTACAATGTACAATATTAAAGGTGGTGGTGAATGGTACGACGCTAGCTACCACGGTTTACTTGTACATCGCGACTACGAGGCAAAAACGGTTAAAGCGAAAGTCCTTAAAGTAAAGTTTCAAAACCTAGGTGAAAACGGTGCTGAGGCTCATTTTAAATGGGAACCTCGATCAGGTAGCTTTATGCCAGAGATAACTGAAGGAGTTGAAGATGAAGCTATGCCATGGGAAAGTTAAACAAGCTTTTAGCTTTTCATCAACCGGGTAAGCCATCTAAAGGTGCTAGAAACCCCGGTAGAATACCATATACACATGATGATATGAAGCGTGTTGGTTGGTGTTTAGATAACAAGATAGGTATAAGCGTTATACCTAACTGGGATACAGCTAATAAGTGGATGGTTCAAATATCTATAAAAGGAACTGTTAGAACTGACCCTGTGGATTACACGGATGAACAAGCTTTAATTAAGATGTACGAATATTATAAATACTATTATGACAAATACAATGAAGACTAGATTTTACAACGCAGACTCAGCTTTTAGTTATTTTCTAAATGAGATAAGATGTAACGGTGTAGAGTTTGGTGATACCAAAGCTTTGTTTAACGTAGGTTTTACTATGGAGCATCCTAATGATATGGTAATACTAAATAGTGAACGTAACTGGAATAGAGAATATGCTGACGCTGAATGGCGATGGTATTTATCGGGTGACCCAAGTATAGACCGATTAGGTGCATTATTTGGCTCAATACCTCCTATCTGGGAACGTATGGCGGATGTCAACCGAGAGGTTAACTCTAATTACGGGTATCAGTGGAATAGAAATAAGCAGCTAGACAATGTTGTAGCAATGCTTGAATCAAACCCTGATACTCGACAGGCTGCCATTAGTATATACGATGCGAAAGAAATAAACGATGGGCATTACCAAAATGACACACCGTGTACTTATGCCGTACAATTCACAATACTAAACAACAAGCTTAACATGGCTGTGGTTATGAGGTCAAATGATTTGTGGTTTGGCTTCTGTAATGATCAGTATTGTTTTGCTAGTCTGCAGATGTTAGTAGCGTATGAACTCGGTATTGAATGTGGCGAGTATTACCATTACGCACACAACTTACACTTATATAATAACAAACTATGACATACTGCATATACCATATACCAGGTAAAAAAATCGGTGTAACAAACAACCTGGAAGAAAGAGTTACACGACAACAAGGTTATACAGAAGATGAATATGAAATACTGGATATGTCTGACGACATTAGCTATATCTCTAACAGAGAGATTGAATTACAAAAGCTATTTGGTTATAGAGTAGATCACAAGCTGTATAAAGATTTAAAACCCAAAAATGAAAAATTAAACCATATGAAAATAAACATAACAGAACAAACAACAACTTTCCCATGCCCAGTTAATAAGCTTAAAGGCAGGTTAATGGATGAGCTAGGTATGAGTTGGGAGACGGAGCATGGTAGATGCTGTCTTGACCCTGACTCAGTGAAGTGGATCATGAAAAACGTTAAACCGTCAATGTACAATAGCGATAGGTGTTACGTATATAACAAGGCATTTGCTAGGTACTTTGACAATAATAATTGCTGTAGAACAAATACCGGTGCGTTAAATATGAGTGGTCATGGTAAAGGTCTAAATCTCAATGTTGGATCTTTAAACCGCTTCGATTTAATTAGAACTTGGGCTATTGAAAGAGGTTTATACGAGGCTGGTGATACTAAAACTCAGTATTTAAAGCTTATGGAAGAAGCTGGGGAACTTGGTAGAGCTATACTAAAACAAGACACCATTGAGTTCATAGATGCTATCGGAGATATGGTTGTAGTACTTACAAACCTAGCTGAACTAGGTGGAACGCATATCGAAAACTGCATTGACGAAGCTTATGATGTTATAAGCAAACGCACAGGTAAAATGGTTAATGGAACATTTGTAAAAGACACACTATGAGCGATAGAGAAATAATGAATGCTAAAACAGCTGATTGGACTAGGAAATTAGTAACATTTCGAGATCCAGTAGTTGAGAATGTATGTGATAAGTTTATACAACGATCTGATATAGGTTTTAAAAAGTATGGACGTACATTACATACAGAGAGAACAGGAGGTCATAAAGACTTAGCTGGTTATCTAAACGATATACAAGAAGAGCTTATGGATGCAATACTGTATATCCAAGCAGCACGCGAAGAACTAGAAGATAATGGGTCGTAAAACAACTCAAAAAAACAAAAGTAGAAAACGAGGTCCAGTGAGGTCTAAGAAGGTGGTGTATGATGGCATCACCTTCGCCTCTGGCCTTGAGAGATATATGTGGCAAGCTCTTAAGAAATCTAAGATCAAAGCTACATACGAAAGCGAAAGCTTTATACTACAAGAAGGGTTTATGTGTGACTTACTTTGTTATGAACGTCAAGGTAACGGTAAGGGAGATATGGTAAACCGAGGACAAAAGAAAATACTACCTATAAAATACACTCCTGATTTTTTTGGTGATGGTTTTATAATAGAAACAAAAGGTCGAGCTAACGAGAGTTTTCCTATGAGATGGAAAATGTTTAAAAAACTCATTAACTTTGAAAGACCGCATGTGACTTTATATAAACCACAAAATCAGAAGGAGTGCGATAAAGTAGTTGAATTAATATTAAATAAAAGAAAACAATGCCAAAGTGGGAATTAAGTTTTGGGTTTTACCCAGGTATATTAATAGGTTTCAGGACCTATGAGCAGGAGGATAGAAACAGTCATGTGTTTTACCTACCTTTTGCGGATGTGTGTTTAACAGTTTTAAAAGATACAAATGAGTCAGATTGATAAAGATATACTCTCCGATATTACGGTACATATGAAGTACGCCAAGTACGTACCTGAGTTAAATAGACGAGAGACGTGGAGAGAATTAGTTATGCGGAATGAGGAGATGCATGTAAAAAAGTATCCTCAATTAAAAGACGAAATAAATAAAGCATATGAACTTGTATATAGTAAAAAGGTTTTACCATCAATGCGATCTCTCCAGTTTAGTGGTAAACCTATTGAGATCTCTCCGAACCGTTTGTACAATTGTAGTTATCTACCCATTGATCATATTGACAGCTTCAGTGAAACTATGTTTCTACTGCTTTCAGGCTGCGGGGTGGGTTATTCTGTCCAACAGCATCACGTTAGAAAATTACCTCACGTCACTAAGCCCTTTGAAAAAAGATATAGGAGATTTGTAATAGGTGACTCTATAGAAGGTTGGGCTGATGCGGTTAAGGTTCTTATGGAGTCTTATCTTGGTGGTAGGAAGAAGTCAGCTGTAAAGTTTGATTACTCAGACATACGACCTAAGGGTGCTAGGCTTGTAACTTCAGGTGGTAAAGCACCTGGTCCTCAACCTCTTAAAGAATGTTTAATCAAAGTTCAAGGTATATTAGATGATAAAAATGATGGAGATGATCTTACGTCCCTTAACGTACATGATATCGTTTGTCATATTGCTGATGCTGTCCTTGCTGGGGGTATCAGACGCGCAGCGCTTATATCTTTATTTAGTGCGTATGATGAAGAGATGATTTCCTGTAAAGCTGGCAACTGGTGGGAGTTAAACCCTCAACGTGGTAGAGCTAACAACTCAGCTGTTCTTATGAGACATAAGATAACTAAAAAGTTTTTTATGGATCTATGGAAACGTGTTGAAGCTTCAGGCGCTGGTGAACCAGGTATATACTTTAATAACGACAAAGACTGGGGAACTAACCCTTGTTGCGAGATAGCTCTTCGCCCGTATCAATTCTGTAACCTATGTGAGGTTAATGTATCAGACATAGAATCACAGGGTGATTACGAGGATAGAGTTAGAGTAGCATCTTTTATAGGTACGTTACAAGCTGGATATACTGACTTCCATTACTTAAGAGAGATATGGAAAGAAACAACAGAGCGAGATGCTTTGATAGGTGTGTCTATGACAGGTATAGGTAGTGGAACTGTTTTAAATTACGATATGTCTGCTGGAGCTGAGATTGTTAAAACCGAAAATGCTAGAGTAGCTAAAATTATAGGTGTTAAAAAAGCCGCACGTACAACATGTGTTAAGCCTGCGGGGACGACATCTCTGGTACTGGGAACATCTTCGGGTATTCATGCTTGGCATCATAAACAATACATCCGTAGATTACGCGTAGGAAAAAACGAGGCTATATATAGTTATCTAAAAGCTAACCATCCTGAGATCGTTGAGGATGATTACTTCAGAGCACATGATACAGCTGTGATAAGTATCCCACAACAAGCTCCAAAAGGTTCTATATTAAGAACTGAATCTCCCATGGACTTACTTGAGAGAGTTAAAAAGGTTGCTACAGAATGGGTTAGCAATGGCCACAGGAAAGGTTCTAACTCTCACAATGTTTCAGCCACAATATCTATTAAAGATGACATGTGGGATGAAGTAGGTGAGTGGATGTGGAAAAACAAAGATCATTATAATGGTCTGTCTGTTTTACCTCATAATGGAGGTACTTATAAACAAGCCCCGTTTGAGGATATCACAAAAGCTAAATACGATGAGTTATTGAAATCTCTAAATGAGATAGATCTGACTAAAGTTATAGAGCTGGACGATAACACAGATTTATCTGGTGAGCTAGCTTGCTCAGGTGGGTCATGTGAGGTTACATAAACCGTAACAACTTAAGACAAAGAAGGGGATAACCGTTGTGGCTATCCCCTTTTTTTATTTATGCTATACACGCTCTAGTCTACACTGTTAATTTTTCCTATATTAGCTGTGGCAACGGTATTAACCTTCCCTATGCTCGCGGCAGCTACCCCTATTACGTCATGCGTATAACCTGTAGCTGCTAAAGTGTAATCTAAAGTTATTGTTGTATCAAAGTCTATTCTAACATCAGACGTTGCTGTAGAGTTAGAGTTAGAGTAATCATTATCATGATCTACTATAGCTAATATAAAATTATCGTTATTTTTTATATCAGCTAAAGCCGCAGCCGTAAGAGTATATTCGTTGTTAGTTGAAGCGTTCCAGGATGTTAATTCAGTAGAATAAGCAGTGCTATAATCCAATGAAGAAAACATATCTGAGGTAGCTAAAGCTGTACCACCATCCCCACCAAAGGCGGTGCTTTTTATCATAATAGTATCATTAGGGTCTAATGAAGATCCTCCTCCGTCGATATCTATGTGTGCGGCGCTTACTGTACCCGTTATACCGCTTGTATCAAAGTGTAAAAAAATCCTATCAAACCTCTTGCTCCTACCTGTAAAAAACTGCACGTTGTGATCTCCAGACAAACTATCTGTAGCGGAAGCTGCGGCGCTTGTTCTAGCAGTGTTAAAACTTGAACTAGCTGGGCTTCGGCCATGGCCTGTCCTATTTACGTTTATCGTTGGCATTACGCTGTTACTTCAACAAATGTGTTGTCTGGGTTAAACCACATCCTAGTTCCGCTACCTATTTTATAACCAAGAACCCTAACGATATCTCCATTACCAGTCGGCGCGGTTCCAGTAGCCGCCCCCGCAGTGGCGTTATCTAAATATAAAACATCCCCAGTGCTAGGGCTCCCAGAAAACGTTGTGTTTAAGTTAACCATACCTCTTATACACATACCACTATTAGCATCCGTGCCCATAGCTACGGCTAATAAACCAGTACTAGTTGCCGTAGCGTCTGCGTCTGTTATAACCCATTGACTACTTGAATTCAAAGTATATATGTTTCCGGCTACATGAGAAGCTGCGTCGGTACCAAGATAAATTATATCTCCTTCACAGTCTCCAGTTGAACCGGTTACATTGGAAAATTTTCTTTTGTTTATCTGTGTCTTACTCGTAATTTCTTGATCAACGCTTAAGTGCACCGTGTCAGCGTCTAAATAAGCACTGGCTATAGCAGTGCCCTGCCACACTCCACTAGCTATAGTACCCGTAGCAACGATATTAGCCTGAGTGTAGTGTTCGTCATCCTCAAAGTTCTGCAACGAGTCGTGGTCTATCTCACCAGGTACAGCAGTAGCGGTTATAGTAGTGCCACTATTCGTGACACCAACACCTGTGGCTCCTAGTATGCTAAAGTCAGCACTACCCGCTGTATCTGAGGCTGTAGAGCCACCACCACTGTCAGTGGTAATAGTAACTCCAGTTATATCACCCGATGTTGTGCTGTAACCATAACCTTCTATTTTGTCTGCTATAGCCGCAGCAGTCATTATAGAAGTATCATTATCATTAAACGATGTGCCTGAATCTTGTATTTTAGTTATACTAATAGTACCAGATGTATACTCATCCATTGTTATGGATTTACCTGTACTTAAGGTTATATTATCCTCAAAGTAAACGTGATTACGGAATCTAGATATAAAATCCCATATATGTTGACCTATCCACTTCATTAGCTTATTAAGACATCTACTGTATCAGAGCTACCAACTGTAGCGTATAAACCATATCCATTGGTTTTATTATTAAAAGACAATAAATTAGGGTTATCAAGAAGTAAAGTAACTCCAGATGGAATAGAAACGTTTTTAATAATATAGAAAGTACTTGACGCAGAAGCGCTAGGCGAAGTTTGAATAAACAAACTTAACGTAGCGGCGTTCGCGGCGTGAGTATTTGTTATAGCTAAAGAGTTCACGGCTGCAACCGCGTTTCTTGGGGCTATTAACTCAGTATTCACGCCACTTGAGCCATCTATATTATAATAACTACGCATTGAAGTGTTAAGCTTCTTCGTAGAACATCACAAACTCTAAAACCACAGTATCATCTGTAGCTGGATTTGCTGTGACATCATCAGCGTCGATGCATGTTAAAGGCATCATCATCCAATCGCCTCCGTAGAGTTTACCAATAGGCTCAGCGTTAACCCCTATCGTAACACCTACGGTTTTGTCGATATTACCTTTACCATCTCCTATATTTCTAATGTACACTTTTGAAGCTACACTGTCTTTAGGTTCTATGTTTTCGCTAGCCATAGTAATTAAATCTACAGCTCCTGTAGCTGATAGTTTTCTCCTTTGAAAACCCGTTGTGCTATCTATATCTATAATTGTGCCAGCTTGAGTCAATGTCATTGATTCGCTAACGCCGCCAAAACCTGGGGCTGCATCGGAAGATATATTTATTGTGCATGTTGTTGCCATAATTATTTCTTTTTAAATCGTTATTAAGTAGTAGTTAAAGCTGTTCCTTCGTGAAAAAGAGCATATTCTATTTTATTTGTTCCACCATTTGATGTTACTGCTATATCTGCAGCCGCGTCATGAAAATCAGCTGGAATAAACATCCAGTCTCCACCGTATAACCTACCTATAGCTTGCGCGTTTTGTGTGACCGCTACGTAGTAAGTTTCATCTATTGAATGATTTTTTACGTAAAGTTTACTTGCTTTACTTGCTGTTGGAGTAGTGCAAATTAAATCATATTCATCTCCAGTAGCTATCTCTACTACTGCATATTCTACTTGATCCAAACCATCAGCTGTAGTACCCGCTTTCATACAAGTTGTACTTGCAGTTACTGACATTGCATCTGATAGCAAATCACTTGTTAGCGTTACCGCTGCTGTTGTTGTTGCCATAATTATTTATTTAGTTGTTTATTGTTTATTGATCTTGACCTATTACCATAAACTCCATTTTAGTAGGATTGTTTGTAGCGTAAGCTTTATATGTTTTATCTCCATGCATAGGTATGAAACCCCAATCACCTGCGTCTAGCTGAAACTGAAGAGGATCACCGCTTGTGCTATCGTCATATATAAATATTTTATGCCCAGCTGTAGTAGCTGAGTTTTTAACATATAGATACGGAATAGCCGCGAAATCATCCGCTGTGTACAAAGTAACTTGCCCCGAAGCTGTTCCCTTAGCGGTTGATGTAATTGTTTTACTTGCTAAGCCAGACGTGTGTTCTACACCTGTTGCAGTACCGGTTTTTGTTAATGTGGACGTGGTTGTTAAAGCTAACTCGTCTGACAACAAGTCAGTACTTGATAGCGTAATTGTAGCTGTTGTTGTTGCCATGTTATATTACTTTATATTTTGTTTTACCTTTTTCTTTATATGCTTTTAAGCATCTTTGCCTGTTATCATCTTCGTTAACGTAGCTAATGTGAATCCAAGCTGGATTATCGTCATCACCAAACTCCCATATTATTTGATCGTAATTAAGGTGATATCTTATATACTTAAACATTTCTGCGTTTAAGTTTGTAAACTTACCTCCAAAAGTGTCATCTATATCTATAGCTTGACCGTGGCAATGTTGGGATTTTTTACTACCTCCAATCGCCATGTTTAACTCTGGCGATCTATAGAAACTATTTATTTTAACCGGACCTCCAACCCATTTTCTTAGCGGTTCAAACACTTTTTCAGCTATAAGCTTCATATTTTCTAACTCGTCTACATCTGGTATATTATCTATACCTCTACGTAAAGCCGTATTGCTACGAGTGGCTTCTGTATAACTTATATGATCACTTATTTTATCCATGATTTATTATTTAACAACCCTTCTAGTTACCCTAAAGTTGTTGTGTGTTATATGCATTATATATACCCCTGAAACCCATAGAGACGCGTCTAACGTGTTAACATTTTTAAGAGATATTATCATACCTCCAGATGAATTAAATACGTCTATGTCGACGTTTTTGTTTATGCTTAATATATTTTTAACTGGGTTAGGGTATACCACTAAGTCGTGTTCAGTTAATGCAACTTCTATACTAGTTGTTGAACAATAATCAAATGTCTCTTGACATACAGCGTCCCAATCCTCTTCGCAGCAATATGGGTCAACTTGTATAACCCACGCGAAGCACATGTTGTTGAGCCAATAACCATCGCCATATGGCTCACCTAGTCCAGTGACACATCCTACCGCTTCGTAGAGACAGACTTCCGGATCAGGTATATTAACCGCTGTGTCATAGTTATAAGCTTCGGGGTCTGCACAACCCTCCAAGATTTCAATGCAAGAACCGTTGTCAGAGTTAGCCAGCGGATCATAATTAAAGGCATTACTATCAGTACAACCGTAAACGTAAGGAATACAGCCACCATTTTCTGTGTTAGCTTCTGGATCATAGTTATATTGTGTTGGGTCTGTACAACCAAATATAAACGGTTCGCAATCACCTACATCAGTTGCTAGAATATTATAATTAAATGCTGTTGGATCCATACATCCAACCACTTCGAGTTCATCACAAACACCATCATTATCCACGTCATTATCACAAGCGTTGTCACAATCATAGTATTGAACGGAATAAAAACAACCTTCGTCTATATTAGCTTCATTATTATAATTACAAGCTAAATTATCCATACAACCTACGACAGGTAGTACGCAATAGTCAGAACAAACAGGTGTACCGGTATATATATAAGGAAACTTTTTTAATGGATCAGTCCAAGGGTTAGTTCCACTCTCGAGCACTATTCCACTAGGACCTTCAATTCTAAACCCACACTGAGCAGCTGTTGTTTCAGCGTTACCACTTGTGAAAAAATAAACACTTACATCTTCATTGGAGTTTAAGGTTAAGTTAAACTCCTCTTCATGTCCATCATTAGGACCCATTTGATATGGTCCATACAAGTTATCACCTTGTTTTAGGCCTAACCAACTACCAAACCAACCATCTGCTCCACCGTCTGTAATCACTAATGAGTAATCACATGACGGTTCAGTCTCTATAGTATTAGCGACAGGATCATAATTCAACGCTTCCTCTTGCGTACACCCTAAAACAACCTCGGTTAAGCAGCTATTGTCATCTATTATAGCCTCTGAATTATACTCTAGGTAATTTGAGTCTGTGCAACCTTGGGGTATCACTGGTATACAAGGTGGGACTATGTAAGGCCCCGAAGACGCGGTGTCAAACTGCTCAACTCCACCTATGGCAAAAATACTATCACCGCATAAAGTTGTGACGTTGAAGTACCCGTCTACCCCACCCCAACAAGTTCCGCATAACCCATCCCCGTATGTGTCATACACGCTTGCAACAAGGGTGTCTCCTACACCTGTACACACGTACGAGGGTAATGTTACCCCCGTATTACCCTCGTTTCCTCCAAAAGCTATAATCTCACCATTAGCGGTTATATCCCAGCTTGTTTCAGATGGATAGCTATCAGGTGTAATTAAAGCTATAATGTTTGTTTGGTCAGATCCACAAGGCATAGGTGGAAATACACATGGCGCTTGATCGTTAGCCCACGGGTTGAAGTTTAAAGCACCTATATCCATACATCCAGCTACAGGCGCCTCGCAATCCGAAACTTCAAAAACCGTTGTAGTCGAAGGACCAGCAAACTCGTAATCGTATATCTCTAACCCACAAGAGTTGGTTAAAGAGTACCACCCAGGCCCAAAGTCGCAGCAAATACCATCTCCAAAAGAGTCGTATATAACAAAGTTATAATCTCCTGGGTCAAGAGGTACTACAACTTCTTGTAAAGAGTTACTAACATAAGGAGGGCTAACCGCAACAACCTCTGATGCTTGATATATCTCCCAAGATGTTTCTCCTCCGTAATCATCTGTCTGTACGGATACTTTAACCCAACTATCTTGACCTAGTACAGACCCAATAATGAGCCAAAAAGCTACTACTAATAAATAAGCTTTATTCTTCATGTTAAAAATCGCTATAAATTACTTCATCAATAACCGACTGAACTTGCTTTCTAGTAGCTTCCAGCTGCATCATAATGTTAGCTTGAAACCTCTCCACCTCTTTCCCGTTGAAAACTATAATAGTAGGTACAACTACTATTCCGTAATCAGATTGGTATGTACCTTGATCTATACTCACATTCATAACCTCGCAGTCGGTTAATTCTCCAAGATAGTCAACGTTGTTGCTGGTATTCCAACTGGCGTTAAACTGTACAACGCAAATATCGCTGCCACATAGGTTTTGTCCAAAAGCAGTCCCGCTCAATAATGCCCCTAGCATAATTAAAGCATAAACTACTACTGTTTTAAAATTCATTGAATTCTCCATTATATTATATTTTATTTTAAATCATCTATCTTTCTTTCTATATTATCCAGATCCTCTTTTATCTCCTTAACGTCTTCCTGAGTGCTCATAATAGTCTGACGCACAAGTTGATCTTTCATATCAAACTCCATGCGTGATATCTCAGGAGGTAGTGGCTCTGGTAGTTCTTTTGCCTCAGCTATATCAGCCTGTAACATAAACCACATACTAATAATAGTGGCCATTCCAAAACCTATACCGATGAGTGTTTTTACACTTATCTGAAACCCCGTGTCCTCGTTTAATTCTTTAGCCATTTTTTTTTATTATGTTTGAGAGTCTTGTAAATCTTTTTTTGAAGGAGCTCCTTTGCTGCCTGGTTTTCTCATTTTTTCTCCTGAGCCAGCTTTAATTCTTTTTCTTTTAGCATGTATGTTATCCCAAAGCCCACGCTTTTTCATAGGACCACCTTCCATCTCATCGATGTGTTTGTTTATTGTTTTAGCTTGCTTACCGTGAGCAACGACAGCTGAATTAAGCTGTTTCACAACCTCTTTGAGGTTTTTATATTTCATTTTGAATGCCATAGCTATTTATTTAACAGTTCCACCTACGTCTAGCGGCTAAACCTCTTTTACCTTTCCAACTTTTTGATCTTGCGCAAAATGATTTTCTGCGACCAGCCGCTTTACTACCCTTCTTAAGTTCTGAAGGAGGTGTAGTTACAGCTGTTTTTAACTTACTGCCTGGGTTATTTCTTTTGTATTCATTAACACCTTTTTGAGTCATGCCACCTCCTGCTGCACCACCTGTTCCAGTTGGGTTAGCTTTGTTAAAGTTTTTACCCGGACCTATAGTCTTGCGCGGATCAGCTTTTTTAAAAGCGCTGCCTATACCGCCAGCTCTACGCCTACCACAAGATGTTACTGGAAAAGGATTATTTTTTTGCTTATAAGCCATATCTTAGAAGATTACATAGTTTATACCACACTTAAAGTTGTACCACTCCCTGTTCCAGTACTTGTTATACTTGCCTTCAGTGAATAATCCTAGGTGTTTGTTTATCCTATAACCTAATATAAGACCACCAGAATAATCAAGCCATTGACCACCAACTGAGTTGTGGTACATGAATTCGTTTCCGTTATCATAATGGTACGGCATAACGTTACCCCACGCGTGCAACCAAAACTCATCCGTATAATGGTAAAAATCAAATCCAGCCACTACGGACAGCTGAAGTAGGTTGTTCAATTCGTCTCTCTTTCTACCTACATAATCTGATATAACATTTGGTATTACCACCGCTTCCCAAACCTCTGAGCTTAACGCTACTGATTCGCCATTAGGACTAAAATACTCTTCGTTAGACACATCAACAGTGTATCCTTCTTGCAAGGCTAGATATGTGTAGTGTATATTGTTGTTGTCTAGTAACCACTCTTCTAAAGGATTAAAACCATATGGTTCAGATAATCTTTGAGCTACACCTATATTAAAAGAAAACTTTTTCCCTAATTTTAATCTATATCTTTCTGACGCTTCAAAATAGGAGATGTCTGCAAAGCCATCTTGTAGATACTCTCCTTTAACAATGTAATTATCTCCTACATATCTTAAGAAATGGTTTTGATCAAGAAACTCTTGACCCATCTGCCTTTTGTATTTAACCTCAGCTAAAAACTCTAAGCCGTTACGCTTGCCTATGTTAGCACCGTCTGACCAAGACTCTTCAGTTCCGTCATAAAAAACATTAGCTCTATTTTCATAACCAAATCTAGCAATCTTACGCAAACCCATAGTTAAGCTATAATCGTATGGTGTCTCAACTTCAGTAGAACCTAAGCCGTTAGCCACAGAGTATATAGTTTGATCTGATATAGAGTTTCCACCATTTACAGCTGTGTAGAACGTAGCGAACTTAAAAGCTTTTTTTAATTGTTGAGCATTTACATTTGCTATACACAGCAAAAACGCTAATAATGCAATTACTTTTTTCATTTATAATTTATCTTTTACTACCACCTCTTGATGATCCACCTCGCGATGAGGTGCCTCGTGATGTACTTTTTCGTTTAGACGAAGTAGAGTCTTTCTCTTCTTCATTTACTCCTAGATTATATTTACTCCAACCCATAAACATTAAAGCTCTTTGCCAAGCTGAGTGCTGGTTGTTCAAGGCTTCTCTCATGTTTTGCGTTTTGTTATATAGTCTGTTTAATGGAATATTAGTAATACCTTCAATGTAACTAGTGGCTGCAGACCATTGAGGATTGTCAATATCAAGGGTCTCCATTTCTTCTATAGCTTTCTTGTTGTAGTTTAATGTTTTTTCAGCGTTAACTACTTTTCTAGCTTTAATACCTAGAGGAGGAGACACGTTTAACATCTCCATTAAAACAGCACTTTCATCTTTATTATAACCAGCTTCCCTTTGCTCCGCAAACTTCATAGCCATATTTTTAACTGTAGCTACAACAGCTCCCATAACTCCGCTTCCTCTTAAAACAGAGTCAATACTACCGTTTATCATTCTCTCTTTCTTTTTAAGAAACTTTTCATCATCTTCGTTATCGTCAAACAGAGCGGCGAATAAAGCCGTCTGTAGTCCATAGAATATCATGTTTTGCATAGCAAAGTAATACATGATTCTAGACGCGTTAGACACATCGCTTTGGAACTGCGAAGTATTAGGCTTTGTTATTCTTCTGTTTTTTATATCCAAAAACGCTTTTTTACCTAACCTGTTAAACTGAGATGTTACGTTTTGAAACGCTAGTATAAACTTACCAAGAGGTGAAGCTTGCTGTTGAGACACCATGTCTGGTCTAGCAGACTGCTGAGTAGACTGTGTTATATCTTGGAAATCCGTCCAAGCTTTTGCCTCAGCTTCAGTCTTAGATAAACCTTGCTTTAAATATGTTTTAATTCTATTTCTATAATATGTAGCGCCACCGGTTGCAATAGCTATATTATCACCGATTTGTGTAGGTGTGAAACCAATCTTCAAGAGCTCCCTTATTAAAGTTCTCATAGGGAATTTAGACTTACTGATAGTTTCAGCTAGCTCAGATCCGTTAACGTCAGTCTGTATACCACCTCTTCTCTGCTTTAGCATGTCAGAGTTAAATATATAAGACCAATCGCTCCAGTATTGCTTTTGGTCAGCAAAAGCCTTAGCCGCGTTAAACATGTTGTTGTCAGCAAAGTTTATGTAGTTCACTATAGACATCTGCTGAAGAACAGCTGATCTTATGTTAAAGAACATAACACTACCAACAGCCCCATTTATATAGTTAACAAATCTATTTACTAAAGCGTTACTTCCACTAGGTCTGTTTCTACCATTTTTAATTCGGTACAACATATCCTCTAAAGCTTCTCTAACACCTTTACCGTACCCAGCTTCGATCTTGTTGAGGTTTTCTTTAGAAAATATTATATCCGTGTTTTGTAAAAACTCTGCAAAATACTCTTCTCTACCAACTCTACCAGTTGCGTCGTTTAGATCCATTCTAATATCACCAGACTCCCACCCTTCTGTAGGACTTACGTAGGCTTCTTGTTTGGATATAACGCTTAAGGTATCCGCGTAAGCTCTCAGCTCTGGATTAGAGTTGATATAGTCAACTAAATTCTTTTGATCTGTTTTAGTTATACCAGGTATATCATAACCGTTTGTATCCCATAGATAAACTCTTATAGCGTCTTCATTGGTAAAATCACCCTCTGGTGTTTTCTTTTTGAGTTTACTTTTAACATCAGGAAATCTTTTGTTTAAAGATTTAAAGTCGTTAGCTATACTTTGTCTAGCTGTATCAAGTTCTTTGTTAGCTCTATTTAAAGGTCTAATTAAAGCTTGCTCTAAAAAGTCTCTATGCGCGTCACCTTTCTTACCTGCGCCCATGAAGTTGTAAAGCAACCCAACGAAGTCCTCATGAGATGGAGGTATAAAGAATCTAAACTTACCTTTACTTTCACCTCTCTTACGAGCTTTCATACTAGAAAACCTTTTAGCAGCTTCTATACCTAATATATCTTCAAGGATTTTGTTAAACTCACTATCCATGCTTTGACTGAACTTCACTCTGGCTTGCTGAACTTTAGACTTAACGTCAAATTGATCTAGCATATTCTTAACAGCCTTAACATTTTGAATAGCATCATCCGCAAAGTAAAAGTCGTTGTAACCTTCTCCAACTTTTTCAGCTATCCATAAAGCTTTAGCCTCAGCTTCCGACTTTCCTAAACCTGTTATATTCTTAAGGGGTATATCTAACCCTTGAGCATCTAAAAACTGCTTAATAGCTTTAGCAGACTCAGGAGATCTAGCAGTTAAAACAAACATGTTGTCTGTCCCAAACTTACCTGAGAGCTTCATTGCTTTGTTGAACAACGGCGCAGTCTTACCTTTAACAACTTTATTGAATTCTGAGAAATCAAATTTATAACCTTCAGCTAAAAGATCAGCGCCTTGTTTCGCAAACTCTTCCGCGTTTAACTTGCTTTTAACACCATCAGGAGCTGTTATAAGGACTTTAGATTTAGTTGTGGCTAACGTGTCATCAAAGTCGAGAACGGTGATACCTTTTGTCGGTTTAGAAGCTTTACTAATTCTAGCGTTAGCTATAGCAGTATTTAATATTTTAAAATTATCGATTCCAGTTTTGCTAAACCTAATTCCACCTTCTGAATTTATATTTAACTCTTCCGCTAGTGATTTATTTGAATTAACTACAGTGAAATTCTCAGGGTTTATACCACCTAAATCGTTTATTATTTTGTTAAAATATCTTTCATGCCACTTGTTATTAAAAATATCCCAACCTAAACCCATTTCATTTTTAAATGATACAGTTTTGCCGTTTTCATCTACATAGCTACCTTTGTCTAATTTAGTGTTATCGGTAACACTTACTCCAATAAGCTTATAGTTATTCTTTAAAGCTTTTATAGTTTTCTTAAACTCAGAACGACCTGCTGTTTTGTCGTTCATAGAAGCTTTTATCAAAGTCCTGTAAGCTTTAACGTTTTGCAAGGCATGTTCTAAGTAAAGTCGACCTTTAGTAGTCTTGTCATAAGATATAAACTCTGCTCCAGATCTATGAATATGCGTTTTAGAATTAATAGCATTACTTAAATATATAAGTATAGGCCCTAACAAAGTAGGGTCATTATACAACGCCTTATCTATAGCTTTCCAATGCGCATCAAAATTAATACCCGCTTGCCTGTTAAATTCATTTATTTTAGCAGTATCCATCTGTTCAACTTTGTTACCAACATATTTAGCAAAGTCTCTTTTTGGGTATTTACCTCTAACTTTTAATTCGTCATATTTTTTTACACCGTCTCTAAGAGGTTGTTTCAAGCTTTGATTTCTTATAGCATTTAAACCGTTTACAAGTTCATTACCAGTTAACAAGCCTGGGTACTTTTCAAAAACCTTAATAAGTCTCGGCACGTCTACATCTATATATCTTTCAACGCTATTTAGATCGTTTATCTCATAATACGATTTTTCTTGATTAAATAGTTTAGCTATATCAGCATCTGCCTTACTAAACATAATGCTGCTTTTACCATCTTCTAAGCTTCTTAAGTTTTCTGATCTAACTTGTTGTCTAACCGCTTGATTGGTTATCATTTTACCAGTTAGGTTCGCTAACGCTAACACTCTAGCCGATGTGTTCCTATCTGTACGATCTGGTTTACCATCTATGATACCGAATGTCTCTAAGAAATCCGCTCTAGTTATGTTAGGGTTTTTAACTTGAATAGCTAGACCAGCTTTGCTACCCGTTCCAGCCATTTTAGCTCTATCGGTTTTAGTGTAAAAAGCCTTTAATAAAGTATTAGGCATACCTGTAGCGGTACCACCAGTTGTGGCGCCTTCAGGTAGCATAGCTATTAATAAATCTACGTTTTTACTAATAAACATTTGAGCTGACTGTAACTCTTTTTTTGTTATATTAGCTCCACTAATTATCTTTTTCGGTGATATACCAAATAATTCACCTGTTATATTAGGTATCTTGTTTTTTAAACTTTTAAACGTTAACGCTTCTAAATCTAAAGTAGGAACTAACTTACTTATAGCTTTTGACACGTCTTCACTAATGCCCAATCGCTCAGCTAAAACTATCTTTCTTTTTCTAGGCTTTGCTTTAACTTCTGGAGTAGGTACTTCTTCAGCTGCTATGTCAACTTTTTCAGTTACGTCATCTGTAAACTCTTCACCTAAAACTCTTTTTGAAGCTTCGATAGCTCTAGCTGGAAGATATTTATTAATCCAAGCTGCTAGTGGTACACCTGAGTCTGGATTATATTCACGGATTAAATCATATATACCGCGCTTACCAGTTTCGATTTCGTCTATTAATAATTGCTTATCAAAATTCGGCGCACCTCTTCTAGACTCAGCTATTCTGTTTACTATAGGTTTAAATTCATTTATGATATCAAAAGCACCTGCTTCTCCTTGTTCGTTGTATATGCTTTGAACTTTATCTGAAGCAGATCTAGAAAACGAAGTTTCACCAGCTGTTACACCTCCACCAGCTAGAGCTATAGCTCTTGCGCTAATCTGACCACCAGCAGCAACGCTTTTCTGATAGTCTTTCATAAAGTTGTAAACTTGTCTACCGTTTTTAAACTCTTTAGGATAACCTATCTTTCTTAGTATTTCCTGAATAATGTTTTTTAACTTATCAAAAACTCCTTCGTCAAATTTAATCTTACCTTTAGTTATACCATCAGAGAATATAGTTAACCACTCTGAAGGGTCTAAAGATTCACCGGTATCTTTTCTACGGTTAAACTCTGTTTCGACATACTTTTTTTGATCTTTAGTTAAAACATCTACAAAACTACCCATAAGATTGTTTTGTTCTTTTACGCTTAAACTTTTCATGTGTTTAGCTACAATTCCGTGTAGTAACTCATGTGCACCAACATTTATCTGACCTGTTCTGCCAGCTACGTCTTTATTTATAACAATAACATCTCCAACTATAAAACCGTCTGCACCAGAAACGTTTTCATCTCCTAGCATTTTCTCAGGATCAGTCTGCTTAGCGTTGTATTCTTCAACAGCTTTATCGTGAGCTATTTGAGCAGAGGCATCGTCATCAGCTATAACAACTTCTTTACCTGTGTAATTTTTGTTTGTCTCAAGAAAGTTTATTGTCTTTGCTAAACTTATATCACGTCTAGCTTTACGAACATCGGCTGCCTCTTGTGTAGCAGCCACATCTACAGCTCCTTCATATTTATTTATGATATCGCTAATACTAGACTCTATATCTTCTAAAGCCTGCTGCGCCCCAGGAACTTGATTAACACCTTCTTTTTTGGTATTAGCTATAGCATTGTCTCTTTTAAACGCTAATTCTACTAACTCATTTCTATCTTTTTCGTCTGTGATACTTTCGTCAATCTGAGAATATACAACAGCTTCATTCTGCTTAGACTTTACGAAATTATCAAACGCCTTATCACCGGTAACCTCTATATTCATCTTAGCTAAATCAGCTTTAGAAGTGTTAGGGTTATCTATTATTTCTTTTATCTTATCAGTGGTAACATCTTCACCGTTCAACTTATACGAGGTATTTGTCAGAGCTGATTTAACTATATCTGAAGTATTAACAGCACCTTTTGCCTCACCTATAGCCTCTAGGAATATCTCCTCTCCTTTTAATTCTTGTCCAGCGGCTAGCATACCTAAAGCTTCTCCACCACCACCTCCAACCATCTCTACCGCTGTGGTTGCCGCGGCTACTTTAGCGCCTGTTTTTAAACCTGCTTTTGATAAACCTACAGCCCCTCGTTTTGTAGCTGAACCAAGTATTGTACCTGCAACACCTCTAGAAAGACCAAATGTTAAACCCTCCACAGCTCCAATAGTTAAACCTCTAGCTAAAGATCTTGATTTAACCCTATCCATAACGTCTTTATCATTCAGTAGAGCTCTTATGTTTTTCTCATTAAAGTCTTTATCCCCTAGCTCATCTCTCAATAGATCCGTCAAAGTCAAACCAGTTTCCATAGCACCAACTAAACCTGCCATACCTCCACCTATAGCTCCAGCACCAGCTCCGCCAACATAACCTAAAGCCGCTCCTATTGGACCTCCTATAGAGGCTGCGGCAGCTCCAATACCACCTCCAACAGCTGCTCCACCACCTGCTCCAACTGCGGTAGCTGCTGCAACCTCCTCTGAGTCAACTAAAGAAGAGACCATTGTTGCAAATGAAGATGCTATAAATTGAGGTGCGTAACCTGGGTTTTCTAATAAACCCATAAAACCTCCCAAGAAACCACCTCCATATTTTTCTGTGTCTTTCCTCCAAGAAGCAGCTTCGTTTGTTTCTGGATTTTCTGTCATAGCGTTTGCCGCTTTCACAAAACCCTTTAAATCTTCCTCTGATATATTACGCCCTTGCCTGTACACGTCAAAAGCTTCACCAACACCCGAACCAGCTTTAGCCCCTCCAGATATCGCGGTGAACATGTCTTCAAACCATCCTTTATCTTCAGGTAGCTCATCTTCATCAGTTGAACCCATACTAGATTCACTCGCGCTTTGAGACGCTGCGATAACGTTAGGTGTAGAAACAAACCCATACTGATTAGCAAAATCCTCCTCACTTTTCGTGTATAAGTTTTTGTTTACTAAACCAGTGTGTAATTTCTTTACACCCTCTTGATTATTATATTGCTCTTGGAACTTGCTAAAAGATTTAGTGTATAAACCTTTTTCAACGAGTCCTTTCCATAATTCTTCCATTTAGGATTTCACTTTAAAGATTTAATCAAACTCAGCTCCTTCCGCATTTCTTTGTTCTCTAGTAATTTTATCTTCTCTGTACTTATTTAGTGTAGGAGACGCTTTGAACAGCTCGCTTATAAATTTAGCTTGCTCATCAAAATCGGTGTTGAAGTTAAACCATAAATCTCCTTCAGTTGCATAAACGTTGGTGCCACTTACTTCCCCAGTGCTTCTAGCTATTAACCCTTGTTTTTCAGCAAGTTCTACAATTTGTTCAACCGTCATACCAAGATTCCCTGGTGTTATATTTTTACCGTTTGGATCTTTTAGTGTTGCTGTATTTTTAGGGAGATCCCAGGCAAAACTCTCGGCTATGCCAAATAATCCTTTTGGCTTAGAAAACTTAATTGGAGAATTTGGCGCTGGAAAATAAAAAGAATTTAAGTTGTCAACCGCTTTGCTAACACTTATCTTCCCGCTGTCAGTCAGTCTATCACCTGTTACAATACCCTGTAAAGCAGCTTGGTCTACGGTCGCCTGCTGCACCTGCGTAGACGTAGGCTTAAATATCGCTGAATCTTCCGTTTCGCCGTCTCTTAGTACACCCTCTATACCCGCAACTTGACCCACGGTAAATTGATCGCCTTCTGCTTCGTACATTCCAGCTTCAGGATTCCAGGTAAATATACCATGTGCGCCACGCACAGTTTGTAAATTGTCTAATTGATTTCGCTTTATAGAGGCGTCAGCGTGTGTTTGATATCTACCAGCTCTCTCTTGCCCACCTACAAAACCTCCACCAGTATTCCAACTGTCTCTACCCCATCCACCCCAGTTGTTACCACCACCACCACCACCACTACCAGTTTTTTCTTCGTCAGCTCTATACTTTATGCCTAAATCAATAGCTTTACCACCTTCTTCTTCAGCATAAAACTTAGCCGCAAGAGAGTGAGCTAAGGTTCTTTCCTGTGGATTAGGATCTACCAGTG
>Ga0208643_1000295_pt1 | contig 33814 bp, 46 predicted proteins | sample VirMetDEL_Nov_12_FD_184516 | JGI IMG/M metagenome (GOLD analysis project Ga0208643, IMG submission 184516) | Aqueous microbial communities from the Delaware River and Bay under freshwater to marine salinity gradient to study organic matter... | ecosystem: Environmental > Aquatic > Marine >...
GCTACTACATAAGTTTGTATTGGTTGCTGACTCTGTCCTCCGATAGCGTCTGCTAACTGACTCGTATCTCCTGCACCTACTGTATTAAAAGCGGGTGGAACAGAAGCCATAGGCGGTACAGGCTCTAATCCTGATCTTGCCGAATATGATGGCGATGACGGTGTGCCTCCACCTCCAGAAGCTTTTGGCTTTGTCTTCATGATGTCCTTTACAGACTTAAAACCGATAGATGCGACCGTTGCTATGTTCGCTATTTTTAAAGCAATACCCCAAGGAGTCGCTGTTTTAGTTGCTAGTTCTGCCGTTATACCTTGATATGTATTTATTAACGCTGAGGCTATTGCGGCTGCTTTTCCTGCCTTTGAATTTTCGCCTAATAAATTAGCGATACTTGCAAAGGTTTGTTGAGCCATACTAATTTCAGCATTTCTTTTGATTTCGTCTTGCTCTGTTTCTAATGCATCGTATTTAGCATTTATAGCAGCCATCTCTTCTTGTGTCGCACCGAACCTTGTAAGCTCGTCTAAAGCCATTTGTCTTTGCTTCTCTAGTGCTAACTCCTCTTCGCCTAGTTGAGCCTCTAAAAACGCCTCCTTTTCAACAGCTAATGCCTCTGCCTCCTCCTCTTCTATTATTTTCTTTTTTTCTTTAAATGCCTGTTCGACATCTAAGATCATTTGCTGTTTTTCAGTCTCTGATAATTTAAGATCTTCTAATGCTAAAATCCTTGCTTCTTTTTCTGCCTCTATTTCTGCAAACTTATTTTCTTTGTCTTTTATTCTTAAAGAGTCTTTAAAGTCTTGCACCGCTTTTGCGTTCGCTATCTCTTCGTCTGATTTTGCTTTGTCGGCTGCAATAGCTTCGGCATTAAAGGCTATAATCTGCCCTGTAACTTCTCTTTGTTTCATTAACCTAGCTGTTTCTAGATTAATTAAATTAGCTTTTAAATTAGCCTCCTCTTCTAGATCCTCTTTTGTAGAGTCTCCTAATGCGTTTTCTGCTTGTTTTGCGTTTAATCTTAGTTGAGCAGCTTTAATTTCTTGCTGTGTTATTTGATCTTCTAATTCGCTTGCTTCTTTTAGAAATGCGATTCTTTCTTGCGTCGTAAACTTCTCTTTGTTTACAGACTTTTCTAATAACTCTGCTCGTTTTCTATTTGCCTCTGCTCTGTCTGTTATTAGCTTTCTGTCTAGCTTATCTGCCGCTGCTCTTTGATCTGCTATTTTTCCTGCAGCCTTACCTTCTTTTATTATCTCTGTTGTTAATTCTTTAACAGAGCTTGATACTTTTCCGATAGTATCTTTTACGCCTGTCATGGTGTCTATGTAAGAAGTACCTGCTGACTTTGCATCTTCCATAGCTCCAGAAAAATCGCCACTAAACACCTTTTTAATAGCACTACCTAAAAAGCCTAATGTATCAATAGCACTAGAAATTCTATTGGTTATATTTTCGACGAATGCATCTTTAAAGTCGATGAGTGCTTGTTTAGGATTTTCAAAAACACTAATTAAAAAGTTTCCTAATGACGCTAGTCTGTCTGTAAACACAGAAACAGTAGCACCTAATATGCCCATTATTTTATTCCACTTATTCTGCCCTTCTTCTGACGATGTAAAGGCTGCACTTAATGACGTTAAAGCAATTAGTAAAGCACCAATACCTGTTCCGATAATGGCAATCTTCATAAGATTAAAACCTTTCGTAGCACCGCCTATTGACTTCGTCATGCCTTGTATGCCTGATATAAGACCGCCAGTCTTTTGATCTACCATACCGATAACACCACCGTAATCTGCAGCGTTTTCTTCTGCTTCTTTTAACTCCTCATTAGCTTTTTTACGCTCTTTGTTTAGCTCTTTTAAACCCTGTCTTTCGTCTCCTAGCTGTTCTTTAGTTTTAGCTATTTGATCATTTAACGCTTTCCTTGCAGCTAAGTCTGTTTTAGATGTTTTCTTTAGCTCCTTTTCATATCCTCTTAATTCCTTTTCTAAGTCAAAAAGCAAGTCCTCTTGGATCTTTAAATTTTCGTTAAGATCTTCAACGTTCTTTTGCGCCTGTTCAGTAGATACCTTTAAACTATATTCTTTTACTTCCATAGTATTGTTTTTTTAATAAGTTTAAATCCTGACTTAAAGTCTTTAGGTAAGGCGTATTTTCCTTGTGCAATTCGTATGTTCTCTGTCTCTCCTTTTGAGAATTGTAGTAATTCGATTATATTTTTTATCATGGTTGTCCGCAAATTTTGCTTGTTATTTTTCCGTTTGAGTCTACAACTATTAATCCTTGATAACCTGCAGAACAAAATGTGCTGTTTTCTGCAGATCCTGCTTGTGTATAGCTTCCAGAACTAGGTGTTGTTGTAAGCTCTTTGTTTGTATATACATAGTCTCCAACGCTTAAATTAGGAGCAATACCAATAGAGGATCTATACCATAGTATGCCTCCTCCTGTACCTTGATACGTTATGTTCTGTATTGATAGCGAATAATTACTGACTTTATTTAACAGCTCCATTTCGCTTTTACCGTTTTGCAGGTTTGTCGTTATAGAATTAATTATATAATTTCTGCTGTTTATTGTAAACGTGTCATTAAGTTTAAAATTAAATAAAATCTTTAATGGCAAAATAGCTGACACTTTAGTAATCCTTCGGCTTCTATTAAATACATCTATTATATACTGACTATGATAATCGGCAAATAAGGTGTCGTTAAAGTTCTGAGATTGTTGATACTCGTTTTGTTCAAATGCAAAGTTTATGTTTTGAGTACCTTGAGTAGCATCTAAATAAAGACTGTTACTAGGAATCCAGTAAGCGTTGACAGAAACCTTGCCAGTTCCCGTTGTCGATGTTTGATAGCTAATAGGCGTGCCGTTCGTTTTTAAAGTCGCATAAAAAATCAAAGGCTTACCTATATAAGATTGAGCGTTTTCGTTTACAGACCATCCCCACATTGGATCTATTAAAGCTCCGTTGCTTCCGTTTAAAAGTCTCTCATATTGCATGTGCTCAAAAGGAACTTTAACTTCATATAATTTAGTCGATGCGTTATAATTAATCCCGCCTGTTCCGTCACTATTCGTGCCTCCTATATAGGGCAAAGATCCCCAAGCTCGACCGTCTAGCTGTTGAAACTGTTTAGCTAAAAACGTTCCAGTCCCTTCATATCTATATATAATTTCCTTGTAAGGCAGGGCTACGTTTACTTGACTTTTGGTTACATCAACATATTCTGATATATTATAATTTACTGGCGCATCGTTTCCGTTAATGTCGGCAGAAGTATAGTAACTGTAATCAACCCCCGCTGCCCCGTCTAAAGGTCTAACTACTATTGTCCCCTCATCGTCTACATAAGCGACTAAATTAAACATCTTGAAAAGACCAGTAAGAAACGACATTATACTAACGTCAGGGATCTGCTCAGCAACGATAAAATCAAATTCCGTAACAGCATTAAAAGCACCTATAGTTACTGTCTTTGTCCAACCTACAGGAGCTTGTCCCGTATTTCTAGTAAAGCCTTCAAAAAACCAAGAGATACCTGAGAAATTAACCTGTGTAGTGTGTAAGATAGTTACTGTATAAACTCCGTTTGGAACAAAATACTGTAGGCTTATGTTCGTCGTTCCTGTCTGAGCAGTAGATGTAAATATAACGTTTCCTGATTCTCTTACTTGTACTTGATATTCTTGCGAATTTCCTGATACTGGCGTTACGAGTAGTTGATTGTCAATTATAGCGTTTGGGTTTGTAATTGCAGATGCAGGAACTACAATAGTATTAAAGCTAGTAATAATATTATCTATTCCTTGAGGCGACCAACCCGATGTCGAAGTAGTATAGTTTACAATCTGCTGAGGTGCTTGAACATAACCGCTCTTACGATGCAACCACATATAGAGGTTATAGAATTCTGGATTACTAGTGCTAAAGAAATCTCTTGAGAAAACTATATTATTTGCATAACCGTTTGCAGTAGTATATTTCGTTTCAATTTCTAGTATTATCTCATATAGTCTTAAAGCGAATTTTAACTGATCATAATAAACCCCTTGCTGAGAGCTTGAATTATAATGTAGATTATCAACGTTTGTAGTAGAAGAGTTATAAAACAGCCTTTGAGTATGCGTTATAAAAGGAACAATTAATTTACCGTTTCCTTGTTGAGATGCAAAGAACGCTTTAATAGTTTGTTGATTATAAGTCTGCGTATAATCGCTACTGGCAAAGAATAATGATCCTAGTTTGTCATCCCCTAAAATATCAGGCAATTCTACTGTATTTCCAAAGAACGTAATTCTATATGTATGCGCTAAGTTGTTTTTAAGATCAACCCCTTCTAGCTTTATTCGACCTGTTTTGTATGGTAAAAAATTAAGCTCAATAATACCGTTTTTTTTAATCCTTGCATCAAAACCGTCTACAATGTTATAGTTGTAATAATGCTTAAAAATCTTATTATTGGTTTTAGTAGCAGGTACAGAAAAGGTCTTTGTAAATGAAGTAAATATCTTTGCAATATCTTTTACATTCTGAATAGTCTGAGTAATAGAAACTGATTCGTCTTTGAAAAGCTCTATCCTTTGACCTTCTATGTATAGCTGTAATTCTTGCATTTATCTTACGTTGTTTATGTAATCAAAAGCGTCCTCAAATTCCATGGTATATTCTATTAACCGATCGTTTACTGACGTTTTAAATGATATGTTTGATGTTTTAACTATTACAGGAATCGACTCGGTTTGACCGCTCCATGGCACATCTCTTGTAAGCCATACATACTCGCTTAATAGTAGTTGCTCAAAGTATTCGTTTGCCCATTCGGGATAGTAACCGCTTGACAATGTTCTAGTTTGTTTTGCCTGAGTATTAAACAGCTTTTTAGGTGCGTTAGTATCGGAATAAGTTGCAGTAGCTGTAAGGGTGTTTGACTGATAGTTTTCGTTTGATCTAGATATTGAGTCTGATTTTTTTAAGAAAAACCAAAGATCCTGCATAACACCGTATCTATTTATAAAAGTAATCTTGTTTCCAACACCATACTTTGTGCAGTCTACTCTAACTATATTTAGCTGTATTCCGCCTGTAGGTGTAAGGGTTGTTTGTGTACTATTATAAAGGGCATTAGCAACCGTCCCTGTATAAGATACCCAACTCACAGATCCTGTTTTTCCTATTGGTACATATATATAATAATCGTCATTTAGAGTCGCTGAGGTATTTGGATATGACTTTGCTAATAGCCATGTCGGTCTGGTTCTGTTACTAAAAGGAATAACGCTGTTTGTCCCGTCAGTAAAAACAGAATAAGCCTCCCATCCGTCTCCTGATATTGTTTGTATAGGCGAACCTTGAGCTGTTCCTTCTGCATTAGGTTGATTAAAAAATTGTATGTTAGTTACAAAGCTTATTTTTTGAGGAGGGGTTGTCAATATAATATCTAGATAATCCCGTAATAATTCGCCAACTTCAAATATAACATCTACGTTTTGTGTTGCCTCTTTGACTACCGTGTAAACAGTAACAGAGTTTACTATAACTAATAATTTAGCTGAGGCTGTTGCTGATCCTGAGCTTTGTGCTTTGGCATATAACGGAGTTCTTAGTGCGTAATTTGTTGGCATAGTTTATCTTTTTTGTCCTAGTATTATTGCGTCTTCAATATCTAAAATGAATGATTCAGCAAGTTCTGGGCTTAGTGTTTTTATTCCTTTATTAAAAGGCTTTGTAAAAAAGTAATTCGGTTTTAATCCTTGAGCGAATATGCTCTTCTGTAATACAAACCCCATACTTCTATTGCTACCTTTTGCGTATTGCCCTTTAGCGTTTCGAAACCTTATGTTTTTACTCTTTGCCCAATTAGCTAATATTTGCATTGGAGGCATTTTGTTCGTGTATTTAAACTTGCTTATAGGAGCTTTCTGAATACCACCCTTAATTAGAGACGGGTTTGCGCCCTTAACTCCTTCATCGACATATATTCCGTAGTCCTCCATTAGAAAGTCTAGTAGAAACAGGTCTGCTTCTTTTTCTAAGGTATATTTAACTGACTCGTATAATACGCCTGAGCCTTTGCCGTCTTTTGCTAGATTAGACTTGGCTTGTTGTACAACGTACTTTGCGTATTTATTTAAGACCTCTTCTAAGTTTGTAAAATCCATTAGCAGATATATATGTCGTTATAGATTAATACTGTAATACTAGCTGACCATCCCGCTAACTGATTCTCGAAACGATCATAGAAAGGTGTTAAGGTAGGCGTACCATCTAGCTGATACATATCAGTATATAAAGTGCCCATCCTTAATCTCTGCGTCAGCCTGTTTAGGACTGCTAGTTGCGTATTTAGAATATCTTGAACATCGTTATTTCCTGTAAACCTGTCGACCGTTAGATCTTTAGATTGATTAACTATGTCACATGCTAGGATCGTCATATTAAACCTCAGCACTTGCTCCTCGTCTGTTACGCTATCTATAATGATATGTCCTAATGGAAAGATGTCTTGCTTGTTTAAATTTACGTCTGTAATATCGCCAGTAGTTACTGTGTTAATATTTACGTCTTTTAGTAACTCTGCTTTTATGGTTTCCGTTAATTGGAAAAAACCTCTAACACCTTGATTTGCCATTATTTAAACTTCTTTTTAATTTGTTTTGCTTCGAGTTCGTTTTTGTCTTTCATAAACGATAGCATCATAAAGCATTCATGCATCTTTAATTTAGTGATATTTTCAATTCTTGTAATGTCCCCTGTAGCGAGTCCATAAAGTGATTGATACCAACCCCACTTTTTTGAGAATTGAGATACTGCGTCAAGATCTCTGCCTCCTTGCTGTCCAAAGAGTTCGTCATAGTTTTCGATAATTCGAGTCCTAAATTCCAGAAAAAAAAAATTGATGACATAACTGCGTCCATCGGCATATCTAATAAAACACCTTCTGTCCCTAGTCTGTACTCTTCTATATTGTAACGGTCTTTTAACTTGACAACGACAGGTCTATATAAAACATTCATAGCCTTTTCCATATTGTCCCAATCTCCAATAAAGGTATCTAGGTCTATGTATTCGCCAAGCGTCATTTCGTCTAGTTCGGGATGAAAGCCATAATCTACCTTGTTAAGATTAAAGCGAGTCACTAGAGCGGGTTTTTTGTCAAATAGGTTAGACAGTATCGAAACTATCTCCTGCGAGTCTGAGAGCTTTAAAAGCATTACATCCTCTAGTCTGACATTACACAGGATCTCAATCATTTTAGCATTTAAAAATCTAGGATCTTTTACTGTGTCTTGAATTTTCAAGTATTTTTTATACTGTCTTAAAGTAATTTCTTTAAGCGATGTCGGTATTTTAATATTGATCTTCATATATATATAACGTTTTTTTTGATAAACTTTGTGTTAATGTTTCAATTAAAAAAGAGGGGCTATGGTATGCCCCCCTTGTGATGTAATTAATATTATGATCTACGTCTAGACCTTTTGCCTCTACTGGTACTTTACATCATGTCTGCTTCGAAGCAACTATTACTGCAATAGTGCTTGTTTTCGTATAACGGCTTTTCGCAGTGCGAACAACTGTATTCGGGTTCTTCTGGCGGTGTATCGTAATCAAAGAATCTGCTCATGGTTTATATGTTAAAAATTATACTGATTAATATTCTGCCAATAAAATAGCCTGGTATTATTACTAGCATTATGTTCTGTAGTTTCTTAAACTGTCTGCCTAATTTGGCTGCTCTACTGTTTTTCATGTTATCTATGTAAAATTAAATCTAATTGATCTGCCACATAGTTAATGTGTTTCTGTGTAGTCTGCGACCAATATCCTAGTTGGTAAAGATCGTTGCCGTCTATGGTTGCTACGTGCGTTGTATAGCTCCATACTTGGTTTCCTCTAATCGATAAATTTTGCTTGTACTTGTCTAATGATGTTCTCATGTTCTATTTATTTATTAATTGTTTTACTACTCTTATTGCTTCTCTAGTCTTTTCTAATTTGGCTGTGTAAATACCTGTTTCGTCTCCTTGAGATATTGCTCTAGATAATCTGTCGTAATCGTCTTTTAATAATTGTAATGCTAATTCCATTTGTTCTGTTTTTATACTACCTTAATTAGTAATATACTGCTAATATATAACCAATAAAGTTATAATACAAATAATTTCATAACTATTTTTAATTAATAGCATAAGTCCCGAATCTAGGCTTGGACAGTATCGAATATGTAGCATAGCGACAGGGATCGATTATATGATTGTTGTCATCTACAGGCGTATTTAGTAAAGCACCAGTCTTGTCTTCTTTCCACTTATAGTTTCTAAACTCTGATATAGCATTACTAGACGTTGACAGTATATTTATCTTGTATCGTTTTAATAGATCTATTCCTGCATTAACAGAGTCTTTACCTTTTAGGCTTGGAAAAATGTTATGTCCCATGCGTCTTAGCTCCTCAATAAGTCTAGGCTCTGCACTATCGGCGTATATAGGTTTGTTCTCTAGCTTCTCGCTTAACAGGAATTTATGTATGTCAGTAGTCGTCATAGCGGTTCTATATAAATGCTCTTTTACATATAGGTTTATGTCTTTAGTATAAACTGAAACAAGCGTACTAGGATCATTAGAAAAGCCAAAGTCCATTCCGTATGCTACTAGGTCTGCGTCTTCTGGAATATGTGAAACCTCAGCGTATCTAAATACGGTGCTTCGACTTGCAGCCCTTTCGCCTAATCCGTATATCTGCCAGTACTGTTCGTCAGTATCTTTAAGAAGCTCGATCTCTTTTTTTATTGACTCCTCGACAAAAGGATTATCTAAGTATGTAGTCTTAAAGAAAGCGCAGTCGTCTCTAGGCAGTACCTTGTCGTATATCCAATGATACTCGTCTGACGGATTAAAGTCAATAACAATACGCTCTTGTGTTCTAAAAACTAGCTGTTGCCAATCCTCCCAAAATAACTCGTTGCCTTCATTAATAAAAAGCAGATCTCTTTTACGTCCTCTAATCTTTTGCGGTTGATCAAGCGATATAAACTCGATTAAGTTTCCGAACAGATAATATTCAGAATTAGATTTATTATGATACTTTTCACTGTAAAGGTTATGACCTTCTAATATGCTCATAAAGTCTCTTAAAACAGTAGCACGTAAGCTAGGAAACGATTTACGGCATACAGTAATAACCTTATTTTTATTATTAGTGCAATACTCGAAAATAATCCAAAGTATTATGTTATATGTTTTACCTGACCTAGTACCGCCTTGCTCAACTATAATCTTTTTGTCAGAGATTAATAAGTGATCATATACGATATTAGTCTTTATCTTTATTTGATCCAATTATCTCGATTTGAAAGTTAGTAGGCATTCCTTCTGCTCCTGTAATTTCTTGACGTTCTACATACCCTCTGTTCTTGCCTTTCGTCTTTAGGTAAAATATAGTCGCTGAGGTATTGTTAGCTGATATTTGATTGTGGAGCTTACTCTCTGCAAAGTCTAAAGCTACATTCTCAATATCCCGCACCTCTTCGGCAAAGACAGAATCTTCTTTTAGCCATTTATAGTATGTGCTTCTAGGAATACCTGCCTCCCTACAGGCTACCGTTACAACGCCTAAGCTCTGCTCTAGTGATTTTAATAGTGTTTCCTTTTTTATGTGTCTACTTTTGTCCATTATATTTGTGTTAAAATTATTATTATTAGTGCTATAAAGGCAACGAGTATAGCTTTAACGCTACTTGAATATTGTTTGTCTGACCTTCCTTGCCTCGATCTAAATTGTCTTTGTTTTTTCATCTTGTTTATGTTTTAATTTTAGGCGTATTTGATTAGCGGACTCCCAAGCCTTATTGTATTCCGCATCAGCGAATAACTTAGAGAATCCTGTTATGTGTTTTAACTTAACTAACTCCTCAACTCCCATGCCTAACTCGTTGCAGATCTCTTTATCGCTCCACCCGTTCTCTAACATAGTAAACACCATGCTTGACATTCCTGCTATTGAGTGCATACCTCTTGCTCTATTGTGGCGTACCGTACTTGCCATACGGTCGTTTATATCCTTTTCCAATACTACGATCGGCAGACGTCCTTTATTACGTTCTAGGATGTCCGCATTAGTCTTAGCAGTATAGTATCTGTGAAACCCGTCTATAATAACATACATTTTCTTTTCGTTGTCATATATCGTTACGATTGGTTGCGTATAGCCATCATGCTTAATAGACGTATATAAAAGCCCCATTTCTTTTTTAGCTACTGAGTTAGGGTTGTAGTCGTTTGGGCAGACCTCCTCGATCCGTACCCATCTAATCCTGTTTACAGGCTGATCTTTTAATGGCGATAGGTTGTGCAGTAATTCTTTGATCTCTTCTATTATAGAAATTTGATCTCCTGCCTTTATCTCTTTAGTCAATAGGTTTTTTAAAGTTGCTTTCATATAAGTCCTTTTACGTATTTGTCATATTTTCGATTAATCTCGATGTTTTTGCTTGTCAGTTTTCCGTCAGCATATTTCTTTACTGTATTAAAGTACGGCGATGTAAGAAAGTTGCCGAGCTTAGTAAAGTCAAAGTCTTGTGACAGGACTGTTTTAACTAACGTTTTATAGAAATCCACATATACCTTGTTCGATACCATGTACTTTTTATTCTTTTCTATTTTCTTATGCATCTTTTTTAGAAACTCCTCGTCGTTTGCGAGATTTTCTGCTAAGTATAATGCGTACTCTTTCCACGACTTAAACATATACGGCAGATCCGCAGGGCATTTAAAGGCATCACTTTTAAGATGTTTGATTGCATTAGTTCCGTCTATACGTTCAGCGATCCTATTCCATGTATTAGGCTCTATCTCCTGTATTAATAATAAGTTTTGAATGGCAGTTTCATGATGCAGGTTAGAGATCCGCATATCGCTTACACTTACGCCGTGTGTAAATAAGGCATCATAAATCTTGTTGTATTTTATATTGTTATCAAAGATGTATTTCCAGACGTCGCTATAACTCCAATCATAAATAGGATAAAATGTATAATGCCCTTTGCTTTCGTTTAGCTTCTTGCCCCATGTAATATCTTTATATGTTAAAGAGCTTGTAAGGCTCATCATTCTCTTAGGGCTTTCTTCTGTTCTAACACCCGAAATGTAGCACGACTTTTGATTAGGAAAATGCACAGCAAAAATCTTTTCGAATAGCTCATGAAATCCAAAGTCTAAATACTTGTTTTCTTTTATAGAGATCTCTGAGCGTTCTCGCATGTGCTTAACTCCGTCTTGCCATATATAAATGTATTTACTATGTGAGCTTACGTTATTAAACCACTTCATTGGCATTTGAAACCACATAGGCTCGATCCTTTTGTCTTCAAATACTGATTCGCAATAGTCAGCCGTACCTTGCCACTCAGCTTCTTGATCAACCCATAATACTTTTAACGGTAGTCTGTTTCGCTCCTCTGCTATTTTTAATGTAAGGTTAAGGCATACAGTACTGTCCTTGCCTCCCGAAAATCCGACTACTACATTCTCGAAATCGTCAAAGAGCCTGTGTATTCTTTTTTCTGCTTCAACGAGTACATTGTTTTTACTGTATACCTTCATGTTATTTTTATGTTATTCTATGTTAGTTTTTATCTCTTTTTAAAGAGTTGATAGTTTTTTCCAATCGTTTAGAATTAAACTCGTTTCCTACAAACCTCATCTTGTTTTGTATTGCACTACGAGCAGAGTTTCCCATACCGCATGTAGGATCTAACAGAATAGCCCCCTCCTTAGCTAATAAAGGAATTGCGACCTTTAAACTATCCTCATCTATTGCCCCCTCTAAGGCATCTAAATTAGGCAATACTAGATTAGGGTTCGTTGTTCCTACAATTACGGGATTTGTAAGCAGCTTACTGCCTGACTTATATCTAAGGTTATAAACTCTCTCATTATATATAACATCTTTAACGTCGTTTAATGTTTCGTCTAGCCATTTATTTCCTGTCTCTAAAAAGACATAACCGTCAACATGATTTTTAATCATATTCTTTATTATCTTAATAAGACTTTTATATGACATAGCCTCGTTTTCCTGTCCCGTATGACGTTTGTTTAGTGTACACCAATATTTCATGTTGCCATCGCCCCAAGGTGGATCTGTGTAAAGTATATGCGCCTTAGATCCTTTTAATAATTTGTTAAAGTCTACGTTTTGCACATCTTCATTTGATACTGTGTGTTTTCCGATTTCTATTGTTTTCATAATTTATATTTTTGCTCGATTAATTATTGCAGTCGGATCGTCAAATCCTTTTTCGTCTGTCATTACCCAATATTTATAGTCTCCTATATTATAGTATGTATATTCTTTATTGTAAAATTTCTCTTTATATCCGTTATCGTTTATATACTGCATCGCTTTTAAAAACACAGAATCCGAATAGTATTTTCTGCATATCCAACTATGCGGAATGTTAGCCATAGACTTAGCGAATGTGAATGTTGTTTCTAATTCTAAAAATAAATGTATCTCTTCTTTTGTCATAGCGTTGATCCTCTTAGTATTACTGTTTCTTTTAAATGTTCGGGCGTAAATAGATTGTCGATGTATTTAATAACAGACCCATGCTCGAAATCCTTACAAGAGTATATGTCGGCAGAGAAATAATCTAACTCTGGAAACGCATGAAAAGTAAAATGCGACTCCATAAATATAATACCTCCTGTAATCCCTATGCTTTTAATGTCAATCATGGTTTCGTCTACTACATAGATTAAAGGATCAGAGAGCGGTTTTAAGCCTATTAGTTTTGTAATATCTAGTAACATACTCCTGATAAGATCTTCGTCGTTTAAAGGATCTCTATTGCATCCGTAGGCATCTATAAGTAAATGTTTTCCGTTTCTCATTCCTGCGCTACATTAAATTCGTGTCCGCACTCTGGGCACATAGTTTCAATAAATTTTTTTTCTGTTCCTTTTTGGAATGTGCTTCCTATGTTATCCGCTCCCTTTTGAATATCAGCGTCAGTAACTTCTTGATCCGATTGACCAGGAAACATCTCGGGTTTAAAGTCTGTAGTCTCAATTTTGTTTTCCCAAACTCCCAGTCCCCAATCGTTTAGTTCGCTAGAAGTCCAATCGTTAGCAAGGATGTCCCAATCCCAATCGCCAAAACTGACGTTGTCTTTAATAATAAATTGCTCTATCTGTGCTTCTGTTAGGTTCTCTGCTCGTATTACTGGGATCTCTTTAAGTCCAATCTCTTTACAGGCTTGATAACGCATATTGCCACCTATAATGCCACCCTCTGCATTTACAACGATAGGTCTTAGGTTTAACATTTCTGGAAAATCCTTAATGCTTTTAACTAGCTTTTTAAATTCTGCCTCTTTAATGCTCCTCGGGTTTGTAGGATTAGAAAAGACTTCTGTTATTTTTACTTTCTCAATCATATCTTTATTTGTTTAGTTGTTCCTCTAGTTTCTTTTCTAGTCTTTTGCATTTCTTTTCTAGATAGTCTATTTGATTAATTTCGTCATGTGATATATCGGGATCAAAAACAAACTGACTCTGTAGGTTTATTAGCTCTGAGTTTTGTTGTTGATAGTAAGGGTATTTTTTATAGCTGTGCATTACATTTGCCATATTAATTTTCTTACCGTTTTGGTCATAAAACAGAACTATATTTTTCCATCTCATTTTTAGCTTGTCTCTTAGCAAGTAAGTTAGTAAGGCTCTAACCTCAACAACTTTGCGCTCTCGGTTATTAGCAAAGACGTCGATCCCTGAAAGCTCAGAGATCTTGTCTGCTATGTTTATAGGTTTTGAATTATTTAGCATATTTTTTATATAAATCTGTTAAGTATCTTGTTTGATCTTTAGCATTTGAGTAATGTTCTAAGTAATGCTTTTTGTTTATTTTTTCTATTATTTTATAGTCTAGTCCTTTAAACTGATAATCTAATGTTTTTAATATCCTGCTTATGTTTGCTGAGTAAGAATTAAATTTCTCGTTTTTATTAGTTGATAATATTTTAATGCAATTATATATTCTACAAGCCCTAGATGTATCTGACACAAAATCGTTTTCTTTTAGTTTTGTTAAAATATTGTTTTGTAATCCTGTTAGTAATAGCGTTAAAATGTTTGTTTTACTAAATTTCTTTTTAGAGTCAATATGCCAATCATTACATATTTCTAATGCTTGTATGCATTCTTTGTTTCCTGTCGCAGCGTTACGTTGTGCAAAATCAAATGCCGTCCACTTTTTACTAATTTGTAAATCATGTATATTCTCTTCTTTAAAATTCTTGACTACAAAATACTCAATAGCTATGCCTAATTCTTTAGCGACTTGTAACCTGTGCTGACCGTCTATAATTCCATGCTTATAGTTTACCATTATAGGTGTTTGTAATCCGATTGATTCTACAGACTCTTTGATTCTTTTAACGTTTTTAGGATCTAGTTGTCTGTTGCCAATAATTTTTGTAAATAGATTGTAGTTTAAAGTTCTTTTAATTTCTTGTTGTTTCATGTTTATTTAGTTTGTCCTAAGTTTTAGGAGGTTATAGCATTCGGAGTACTTCTCTTTTGCCTTACTTTTGTATTTCTCTTTAAATAGTTTGTATAGCTGTTTTCTGTATTGATACTCTGTTTCGCAGTCTGCGTAATACTTTTCGCAAAACCTCTTGCCTTTACCTTTAAAGTAATTGACGTTATCTGAGGCGTCCCCTGCTATCATCTGCTCGTAGAAATTGTACATCGCCTGTTCTTCTGATATGTCGTAGATCTCTCTATGTTTGTAATGGTAGTTATATAAGAGGCAAGGAAACTGTCTGTAATCTTTATCTATACTTACTATCATTACGTTGTTTCGACCGATCTCTTCGCTTAATTTTTTCCAAAACCTAGCTACCATATCGTCTGTTTCTACGCCGTACCCAACGATACTGTCGTATTGACTCTTAACGTAGTCGTGCATTTCAAATAATAAAGGTGGCTTTTCGTACTGAGTTCTGTTTTCTTTGTATTGATCGCCTATGTACTTTCTAAAGTTGCCTCTAGATCCGTTAAATGTTATAACCTTTTCAATCTCGTACATCTCTTCTAGCGAATTAACGATTGCCATAAACTGTTCGTCGAATTTATTACGAGCTTCGGATATATCTGTTTGATGGTAAGTGTCGTCTGGCGTCTCTCTTTTTTTACAACAACTAGCATAAACTAAACTGTCGGCATCTACTAATAATATCATAGCTCCTCTAGTTCTGTTTTGATTAGATCTAAATACATCTTTTGCATTTTAGCGTTTTCTTTTACTACTTGATTAATAATAAAAGGCAGATCCTTAAATAATTGATCTGTGTTATATACTAGCCATTCGTCATCTCCGTAGCCTATATGCATCTCGCCGTCGCTACATTGTAGGTGGTGCGTCTCGTGAATGTAGGTGTGTTTTTTGTCTGCTCGAGCTTCTAGCAGATCGCCTTGTAACTCTGTGATTTTTTGCTGTAGTCGTTCTGTTGATGTCATCTGTTTATTTTAATGTTTGCAATATTTTTCTGCTTTGCTTCTATTATCTGATAGTTAATAATGATGTCCGTTATCTGCGGATCTTCTGCTCTTAACTCTTCGATCGTGGTTTTTAGATGTAGTAATTCTTTTGCCGTCATTATTAATATTCTTTTCCTACATAAGACTTAACGCTTTCATGATCTAGCTTTTTTTCTAACGTCACTACGTTATGCTCGACCATAAATTTAAAAGTATCGGTATCTCTGTAATAATTAGTTAAGGATCTAGCTGTAATAGCTATGCCTAATAAAGTTCCGTACTCTTTCATTGAAATTGTAACTTGTGTTGGTTCTGTCATTTGTTCTATTTTTTTAGATTAAGTAGCTAATATAATATAAAAAATGTTATAATACAAAAAATTCAATAACTATTTGCCATTATTCCATATTACGTTTAGATCCGCTATCCATCTATTGATAATTTTTGGGTTGCAGGTACAGGGTTTGTAAAAACTATGCTTGTGATATTTTGCGTGTAAGTCGCATACCAAATCAAATTCGGTTGAGCTGATAACGTCCTTTGTTCCTTGTCGAAATATTGTCCAATCTTCATAATCTACTTTTTTAAATTTTACCATCTTTTTATTTTTAAATTGTTTAGTTTTTTTCTACGCTTGTCGCAGTTACATTTCGTGCCTTTAAATGCATGATACGTTTCTACTAAGTATTTAATGCCTGTGTATTTTGTTATGTAATGTATTATGTCTCCTAGTTTCATAGTGTTTTATATTTATATAATAATTCCTTTTTAATTAGATATGCCTTTTTAGATTTTGTGTCTCCTTTACCAGTAAATGTTGCATATTTTAATTTATTATGTAGTATGCATTTCTTAATGTTATTTACTAGAAACCAATTATATATGTTGCCGTCATATATAACCCACCACTTAGCTTTAGATGTAGTTAATGCGGATGGTTTATTGTTAAATTCTACTTCGATAACTATATTATTAGTGTATAAGCTCTTCTGATCAGACTTAACCTCAATGCCACAATTTAATTCGGGAACGAATATGTCCCATTCTTTGCAGTAACCGTCGATCATGTAAGCCTTTGGATATTTTCTTTTAATTTTATCTAATACATAAGACTCGTAAACCTTACCTGCCTCTAGATCTCTTTTAAATGAATTAATCATAGCTCTTTTTTTAGTTTGTCCTTTACTTTTTTATATGTAAAATACAGAGCGTAGTAACTAATCTTTGATTGCCTTGAAAATTCTGCTATTTTTTCGCCTCCGTTTATTATCTCAAATACTCTGCGTTCGTACCAGTGCATTTTTTTAAGCTCGTCTGTAACCCTTTCGTATGCCTCAGCATAGTCTACGTCGTTGTAAATGTAATTAGCGTCTCCGTCCTCCTCTAAATGATCATCTAGCGATATTATGTGAACGTTCTTGCCCTTACGTTTTAAGTCTATAAATAATGTTTTGAGCGTTTTAAAGATGTAATAGTAATTTATTTCGTCTTTAAACATGATGTCTAGAATGCCCTTTTCTAGTTGTAATTGGATTTTAATATACATCTCTTGAGTAATGTCTTCGGCTATTCTTTTTGTGCAACCGAAAGTCTGCACTATCTCAACCCATGTGTCGTGTTTTTTTGCTATTAAAATCAATTTTTCTCTAATCATGTCTCTTTAAAGGATCGTAAATGTCGCCAACTATAACTGGCAATCCTATGTCGTTTACTTGAAAACTAAATGTCTCGAAAGCGTAGCCTCTGCTTCTGCCACATAAAACCGTAACCCAGTTTTTATTGACCGTATTAGCCTCTAGCTGTATTACTGTCTCTGCCTTCTTTTCTAAGAAGCTCCCTAGATGTCCTGTGCCTAATTTAGTAGATCCGAAGTTTTGATGGATGACGTTTATTATATGGCAATTAAAGTTTGCCGACCATTCCATTAACTTTTGCACTACTGCGTTAGACTCTTCGAGATTATTGACGTCGCTAACTAGATCCGCTATGCCGTCTATAATAACCAGAGACGGCTTATCTATATTTCGAGATAAAAAGTACTCTATAAACTCGATGCGTCGCTTATATCCGATCGCTCGTAAACCAAAGGTATGATATTTTTTATTATCTAACTTTCTGTCCATGTCGTGTAATCGTTTAAATACTTTTTGACAATGCCACAATCCCTGTTCTGTGTCGAAGTGTATTAAATGACCTTCGCCTCTATGTCCTTTTATGTCTCCTCCATATATATTAGATCCGCTTAAATAAACTGACGCTAATAATGATATAAAAAACGTTTTCTTTGTTTTAGGTGGAGCTGTAACGACTGATAAATTGCCGTAAGTGCCTAGTGGTATCGGTAACTCTTTGACTCCGTCCTTTGTATTTATTAATTTTATCCCGTATGATAATGCGACGGGTGGGTATTCTATTCTTTTTGTTGTATCAACGTGGCAATCTTCTTGTATTACCTGCATTAATAACTCGTGTTCTGTTTCTCTCTCGGTCATTATAAATTGTAGATATAAAAAAGGGTATGAATATTAAACCCATACCCTTTGATTAATTAAAAGGTGGTTTTTTAAAACGGCAATCCGTCTTCTTGCAATTTAACAGTACTAGAGCTGACCGTTTGCGGTGCAGCCTCCTTTACTACTAATTGAATAGTACCCTCTTTATCTACGTTCTTACCGTTGCCGTTGTCGATCCATACTACTGATCCGTTTCCTAGTGTTTTTCTAGGCATTTTGGCTTCTCTCTCTTCCTGTGTTTGATTGTCTGTAATCCAGACGTTGTTTTTAAATCTAGTCTCATCGTTTAAAATGATTGTGAAATTATAGTATACCTTGCCGTCTTTTTCTGCTTGAAATTTGTGATTAGGTAATGCTTTAATGTCGATACTTGCGTTAATAATTGCTCCCATGTTTTATTGTTTTTTGATTGTTATTGGTTTCTTAAAATTGTCTGCTTCGTCCTCGCCGAATACTCCTAGTTCGTAAAAGCCTGTAAGTTTTAAAACGGCTCTGCTCATGGCTCTTTTCTCTGCCATTTCTACAACGTACCAACTATTACAGTTTCCGTCTTTGTAATTCTCGCCTTTTAATGCTGATCCGAACGTTTCGATTTTTATTTCTGCGTCGTTTCCTTTATCAAAATATAGCTTTTTAGCTTTTGCTTTTATTACTGCAAAATTTGATTCGCATTTAATAGCGTCGTATTGAATATCAATTTGTTCTACGCCTTGAATTTTGTCAATACCCTGTCGAGTAATAATTGTAAAGCTACTGTTTCCGATGTCTTTTGTAAATATATCTTCTGCCGTTAATTCGTACTTTAGATATAAAGCTTTGAGTTTGTCTCTGTTCATTGTATATTATTTAATTGTTTATTAAAATTCTCTATTTGTGCCTCTAAAAACGATATATGTTTTTGTAGGGCTTCGACTCTGTATCTATATTCTAGCAATAAAGAGTCTTTGCTTTGATGCGATAGGTTCATTCTTACATCCATTCTAGCGTGTCTTTGTAAGATTTCTTAGCTTCTAGTTCTTTGTATATTTGCATTTGCGAGAATGCGTCTTTATACCATACTGCGTGAGCTAATTGGACTTCTAACGTAACGATCTCTGACTTAACTTGATCTAATTCTGTTTTCATGTGTTCTGTTTTTTTAATTAATATTCTTGATTATAATTTGATATTCTTACTAAGTCGTCAAACTCTTTGTTGCCTATTTGATCATCTATTTGAATGTTCTCTAAAGCCTTAATACAATGCTCTAGTTTTTCTATATCGTCCCAAAATACTTGACCTTTTTGAAATTTAATATTGCCTAAAGTTGTCTCTAATCGTCTTTTTACTGACTCGACGTTGTCTTCTACTAATAAATTTTGATTTTTCATGTGTTCTATTTATGATTGATATGTAAATATAATATAAAAAGTTTAATAAAACCAAATTAAACACAAAAAAAAAGAGTAGAAACCACTTCCACTCCTCTTTTATAATAAACAGAACCCTCAAATATAATGTATTACATTGTAACAACAAAACTTTTATAATGTTTTATCATCTCCTGTAATTCGACTGTAGATATTTTAACTGTTTTTTTAGCTTTTATATATAGATCGTTAGACGTTCCTAAGCCATACTTAATGTCAAGGTTCTGACCAAAGATAAACTGCTCTCCGTATTTAAATACATTACATCCTGCGCATTGTACTTGGCAGTTAGTCTCATCCCATCTAGTTGAATAGTGTTTACGGCTTTGAAAGTGTCCGTTTTGTAGTCTTTTCCAGTGATCTCGTTTACCGCAAGTAAAACATGTGGCTATCTCATTAACTGCATCTCTTTGCCTTATATATTGACTAAAAACTGCGTCTAATTGTTTTATAACTTTGCTTCTGGAAGGTTTTTTTGCCATGCATATTTATAGGTAAACAGATAAATGTACAATAATAAATTAGGATATTCTAAAAAAAAGTAATAAATTTAAATTTTTTCTAAAATTCTTAGTAAAATTCTTTTAAAAATATATAGATAAAAGTAATATAAACGGCAGTCTTATGCCGCACTACTTGCCGATCGCTTTGAACTTCTCAACTCCTCTAGATCCGAAATAAGCTACATAAACCGTAATAAGAAGAGATTTAAGTAAATCGATCCATTCCTCAGAAACTCCAAAATCAATATTTAAAGAGTCTAAGACTATTAAAAAAACCATAGATATTGTAAGAAACAATAAAGCTAAAGGTCTTGTATTTTTAGAAAGCCAACTATCTGATTTCATGTCAGAATCCCAACGCTTAGAGATTTCCTGCATTTCAGCAATATCTATATCTAAGAGTTTTAAAGCCGTTTCTTTGTCTTTAGGAGTTAGTTTACTATCGTCAGTAATTAAGCCTCTTAGAACGCCTAAATAACCGCTCTTGGGCAAAGCTTCGCCTATCGCAGATCCCGCTTTAATTAAGAACTTGCCAACTTTAGTTTCTGAGAACTTCTTTTTAGACATTATTTTTTATTGTTTTTATTTAATAGAATCCATTTGTGGATTGTATAGCCGATGGTTACGCCAACCAGTATGATTTTTAATACGACGTCTATGTTAGTCAATGATATTGTAAAGGTGCTTGCGTTAATAAATAAAGTTTGGTAATCTGTTTTCATTTTTTGTCGATTTGTTGGAGCTTTTTAGCTGCCCAATTTATGCCTGACGTACCACCCCATCCTAACCAAGCTACATAACCTGCGTCTTTCCATGGAGTGTCTTTGTTCTCAGCACCTACTTCTGCGTTTTTTTGATGTCTTTTAAACGCCGACATCCTAGCGATCGTCTCACGACTTATGTTCTCTTTTTTAGCTAATTGATTAGCTCTAGTCCATCCAATTTGTGTCATACCCTTAACTTCGCCTTTGTGTTTATCTCTCCAACGTAAAACCTTCTTAGCGTTATTAGAGGCACTTTGAGGATAGTCATTATAAGTTTCTAGGTTGATCATTTTTCCTTGAAAAGTTCTGTAACAAATAGCTATTGCTTGAGACTTATCATGGTATCTCATGACTTGAGGTACGCACCTTATCATAAAATCACTTTGTTTCTCTCCTATTTTCTTATTGGGTATTGGCATTATGTTTTATTTAGCAGTTATCGCAATCAGCATAAGTGTAATAAATGCCTTTTCTTATAATTTTTAAAACTTGTTTTCTGTTAGCCTTTTCGCTTATGTAAGAAACATGAAGCCATCGAGGCTCTGATCCGTATTCCCATATTAACTGGTCAAAATCTAAGTTGTCTTTTATATAATGAAACATCTCAAGATTTGTTTTACCGCCCATAGACGTAATGTCTATTGCGTTTCCTGTCATGTGGCTAGACGTTTTAGAGCCTCCTATGCCCGTATTTAATTTTAGAGATCTAAACATACTATTTATTTTAATCGGAGCACCTACCCATTCCCTAAGAGGTTCAAAGACCTTCTCAGCTACCAGTTCCATGTTTTTAATATGTTCGGCTTTTGGTTTATTAGATATACCATACGACTTTGCGTAATGAGATCCTGTTGCTTCCTTGTAAGAAATATGTTTACTTATTCTCTTCATCTTTTTCTGGGATTAATTCATAAGAACCGTCTTTTAGATCTATGTTGATTTTACCATAAGACTCCTCTAGTTCTTTTTTAGATTTGTCTTGCTCAACCATTAGCTCTGCGTACATGTGATTTAAGCTGTGGATTTGAGTTTGTAGTAATCCAAGATCATGAAGGATCGCTCCTTTTTTTTGCTCTTGCTCTTGTAATTGCTTTAATTCTGATTCTTTAATTTTTGACATTTTATTATATTTTTTAAGTTATAAGACAAATATACTAATTTTTACATTGACAGTTATTTTCTAGCATCTCAACTTTAGCAGTTAGTTCTTGTATTGCTTTAACCATTACAGGAATTAACCTACCATAAGTAGCCTCAAGTTTTTCTGGGTTTTCTGAATATACTAATCTTAAAGACTCATCATCAATTTCTTGTAGTTCTTGAGCAATAAAACCAACATCTTTTTTTCCTTTGTTTTCGCTTTCATCTCTATTGTTCCAGTCAAAAGTAACAGGTCTTAAAGAATTAATTATATTTAAACCATAATCAGAATCTTTAATATTTGTTTTATCTCGTTTATCAGATAATGAAGTAATACTTGTAACTTGACATCTTAAAGCTCCAATACTTGAATTTCCTAATGTAATTTCATTAGAAGCTGAAGTAGATGAACTTTGAGCAGTACTACCTATTATTACTGTATTACTGCCTGTTACATGACTTGTTCCAGAATTATAACCTAAAAATACATTGTTAGAGCCACTTGTATTGCTTTCTCCTGCTGACATACCTAAAGCAGTATTAAAATCTCCTGTAGTATTACTAATTAAAGTGCTTCTACCAATAGCAGTACATCTGTCTGCAGAAGTAGCTTCCCTTAAAGAATAAACTCCTAAAGCAGTATTATAATTTCCGCCTGTTGCATTATATCCTGAATGATACCCTACATAAGTATTTTCAAAAGAACTTTGTAATAATCTACCTGCATTACCACCTATTAAAGTATTGCTATATCCTGATGTTATATTTTGACCTGCTGCAAATCCTAATACAGAATTATCATCTCCTGTAACATTTTGATTGTCGACAGCTTGAGAACCTAAAATAGTATTTCTGTTTCCTGTTTGCATATACCTTCCTGCAACAGCACCTATACAAGTGTTATTTTCTCCTTTGTTTCCATAACCTGCATAATAACCTACTCCTGTATTATAACTTCCAGAACTTGCATTAGCAACTCCAAACATTGATTGCCTTCCTAAAGAAGTATTGTAGTTTCCTGTTTGATATGTACCTGCACCAATTCCTACAAAGGAATTATTAAAACCTGTAGTTACAGCATAACCTGCATCTGTTCCAATAAAACAATTTCCATCACCTGATGTATTGTTCCTTCCTGATTCAGCACCAACAAAAACATTACTACTCCCATTATTAGTCCAACCTGCTCTATACCCTATAATAACTGCATTACTTTGATTTGCATTATATCCTGCTTGCATACCTACAACAGTATTATTATCATTACTTCCTGCTTGATATGCTAATCTACCTATTACAACATTACTATCCCCATCTGTCATAGAATCTCCTGCATTAGCCCCTATTAAAGTATTGCTACCTCCTGTAGTTAAATTTTCTCCTGCACTTCCACCAACTGCTGTATTACTACCTCCTGTTGTTAAATCATAAAGTGCTTTATAACCTATTGCAGTTACATTACTAATATCTGTTGCGTTTCTTAATGCAAAAGAACCCATTCCGACATTAAATTGTCCTACTGTTATATTTTCTCCTGCTTCTCCACCTACTACAGTATTATAATTCCCTGTAGTTAAATCTTGTAAAGTATGATATCCAACAGCAGTATTTCTACCACTTTGTTGAGCCCTCAAAGCAAAGTTTCCGAAAGCTGTACTTTCATCTGCTGTTGTTACACTACTTAAAGCATTTAGACCAAAATGAGTATTACTCGCTAAACCATTATAAACAGTTCCATTTGTTAATATAGCAAATTTTTCAGTCAAAGTTGAACTTGCAAAAGCACCAGAAGTATAAATACCAATATTTCCACTTTGGTCTGTTTGTATTTTTGAAACAGGATATGTTCCATTATACATTTCAATTATTCCACCTCTATTAGAACCCTCTAATCTTAATCCAGCATAAGAATTAGATGCATCTTGATTAATATGTAATTGTGATTGTGGATTAGTTGTTTGAATACCAATATTTCTAAATTCATCTATATATAAAGCTGATGCAGTATTACCTGTTCTTCTTGTTTTAAAGTTTAAAGCTGTATCGCCATTTGCTGTTCCATCTACTATTACAGAACTTATTTCACTCCTTTGATTTGATAAAAATATAGAGCCTGTATTGTTATAAGAAGTTCCTGAGTTAATATATAAATCTCCTGGCGAACTTATATTTATATTTCCTGCAAAAGTTGCGTCTTTAGAACTTCCTTGTAATTGTAGAACTACACCATTTTTTCCATCTCTAACATAAAAATCTTTGTAATTTGTAGTTGTACCATCTCCATTTTTAAAATTAAATTCTAAATTTGCTGAGGTTGTGTTTATTTGATTTTGTACAGATATCTCAGGTAAACTAAGTAATGTACCAATAGTTGCTCCCTGTTGAACAATTAAAGTTCCTGCAGTATTTATTTGTAACCTATTAGTCCAAGTTCCTGACTCCCTTGATTCTATAAAAAATGAGCCAGAAGAAACTCTTTGTCTATAAGTTTCATCTACGCTTCCAGTTTCTGCTCCTAAATAGAATTGACCAACACCCATAAATAAATTATCCCTTGCAATAACTGTAAGAGCACTTGCTGTTCCTGAAAAAGTTGAGTCTCCAGAACCATTTATAGATAAAGGAATTACTGAACCTTGTCTTATTCTAAACGCATTACCTGTGGCTAAGTCTAAAGATGTTAAACCTGCAGTTTGCCCAAATACCATACTGCCATTATCATTCTGAAAAGTTACTATGTCAGACTGAGTACCAGAATTAACTGTAAGCTGATTTGATGCAGCAACTCCTATTCCTAACTTTCCTGCAAAAGTTGAGCTTGTACCACTTACATCAATCCCTGTGCTTGTAGTTTCAAACTTTAAAACATTGTTATAATAAAGTTCTACTGATGCTTGACCTATAACTTTAATTCCATTATTACCACCTTGAGGTCTTATTAATATATCATCTGTTGCTTGTAAAACTAACTCGTGTCCTGTTCCTTGTGCTTTTATATATAAATCTCCAGTACTTGATGTTGAAGTTTCTATAAATGAATTAGTACCATCGTGATATATTTGAAGGTCATTTCCTGCTCCAAATATTGCTTTTTTATTATCTAGTAAACTTACATTTCCTGCAAAATTTGCTCCTGTTAGTGAAACATTCCCAATTTCTAATAAATCTGTACCATTGTTTTGTAATTTAAATCCTTCATTGTTTGGACTATTTAAAATCATTGTACCGTTTACATCTGTAGATATTTCAGTTGCAACTGCATTGTTTGGTCTTTGTAAAATAAGTTTATTACCACTTCTAATTTCAATGTCTTCTTCGGCTACTAATCCTGCCAATACCAAATCTGCTGCTGCATATCCTGTTGCACCAATATTGACTGTCGTTGTAGGCTCTACTGTTAAGCCTTTAAATAGTTTAAATTTATTAGAATCTGATGCGTCAGAAAATAGTCCTAAAAATCTACCCGTGCCGTCGTTATAGTCTCCATACAATCCAATATCTAAACTATTAGCTGTATTATCTTTTGCTAATTGTATTAAAGGATCTACGACTGCTAGTGTTTGCGAGTTTACGGTCGTTGTAGTACCGTTTACTGTAAGATCTCCTGCAATCGTTACGTTTCGTCCTGTAGTTAAATCGCCGTTTCTAGAGATCGTTAAAGCGGTCGTGTCTAAAGCAAAATTATCTGATACTTTAAATATTGTTGATTGAGTTACCCCTGTGTTATCTATATAAGAATTAGAGCCGTCTGAATGTATTTGTAAATTAGCTTGATTACCAAATCTTGCTTTTCCGTTATTTGCAAAATTTATATTATTAGCAGCCATTTCAACATTACCGCTAAAACTACCACCACCTGTTACTGATATTCCTCCGTTTGTAGTTGCAAGTTTTATAGCATTGTCGTAATATAATTCAACAGAGTTATTAGGTATTAATTTAATTCCATTTTCTCCTGTTACAGATTGAATATATAAATTTGAACCTGCACTACTTATCTGTAACTCACTTGTTGATTCTATAATTTTTGAAATACTACCATCGTGATAAATCTGTAAGTCAGAACTTGCTCCATAAATAGATTTTACATTATCATTATGGATAGTATCGCCAGTCATTGTTCCACCTGCTAAAGGTAGGAACGATCCACCACCGCCTGTAATATTTCCTGTAACTGTTAAGTCTCCTGTAATAGCTCCTGATCCATCAACTGTTAAAAGATTTGTAACAGGATTAAAATATAAATTAGAGTCTGCAAAAACAGTTTGACTTCCTAAAGTTCCTGCTGATTGTAAAATATATTGATTTTGATTAGTCGCTGTATTACTTACATCTACATTACTAGCAGTTCCTGTTAAATTTCCTGTAACGTTTCCTGTAAGATCCCCTGTAACGTTTCCTATAACAGATCCTGTATGAGTACCTGCTGAATTACCTGTTAAATCGCCCGTAACATTACCCGTTACGTTGCCTGTTAAATTACCTAAAACGTTTACATGAATTTCATTAGGTAATCCTAAAGTAACGCTTTGACCACTTACAACGCTATCTATCTCGTTAGTCGTTCCTAGAATGCTTAAAGACTGTGTGTTTAGGTTTACTGCTCCTGCAGTTGTACCGTCTGTTATATCTAGATCGCTACCTGCATCTAAAGCATCTACATAAGATTTTGTAGTAGCGTCTTGTGCTAATGTAGGATTTGTTAATCCCGAAAGTCTACCTGTTATTGTAACTCCTGTAGCTGTAGTTATTAATTTCTCTGAATTTTGATAATATAATTTTACTCCAGTATCTCCTGCTATAATTAAACTACCATTAACATTTGAAATTTTATGATTTGGAGCAAATAACTGTAAATTATCAGTTCCCTGTATTCTTAAATTACCACCTGTAGCATCATTAAATATTCTATTTCCATTACTAAAAGTTCCACCAAATGATATTACACCAACATCTGTAGGTGTTCCATTGTTTGTAGTTGTTGTTGGTAACTGTATGCTTTTTTGTATAACTATATTATTTGCTCCTGTTGTATTGCCAAATGATAAAACTTCTTCTAAAGTGTCTGACGTAGCAAATTTAGAATCAACGTATAGTTTTACGGCAGCCGATGTAGGCAGAGACGTGTTATTATCAAAATTCTCTATGCCGTCAGTAGAAGTTACGAAACGAGTTATTGTAACTCCTGTGCCTGTATCTTTAAGCGATCCCCATTCTAAAATATTCGTTACTTTAAAATCCCCTGCCGTATTCATGTATAAACCCGACTGGTTTCCAGATCCGTCTGTAAGCTCTTTTAGCGTCGCAGTAATTGCTGCATTATCAAACGTCTTAATCAGACCCTCGTAGGTTTGAGATATTTTAGTGTTAAATAGAGTTGCCATTCTTTTCTTTTTTTGTTTTGTTATTTTTGACCTTTTTTAAGAAGATCTTTAATTTCTTAATGTTTTCCTTTTTTATCTTATATGTCATAGAACCCAACCATTAAATGTTGCGTCGTAAGACGGATATATATCGTCATTTGTGTTGCTAGTGTACTCAGGAAATAAAGTCTGATTAAAACTCATGTAATCAATAAACCTCCTAGAATACCATTCAGCGTTAGTTCTAGCTTTTTCAACTAGATAATCCACCTCTTCTTTAGAAACCGTCTCTGCGTTCTCGGATCGGTGTTTAAACATACCTCCGTTGCGTATTTGATAACTAGCAAAAGGAATATAATCAACTTGAGCAAACCAAATAAGCATAGAAACGATGTAATCATCTAATAGATTTTTCCATCTAGCGTTTGCGGGTTGATCAATATTAGGCATGGCTGCAGTTAGACCTTCGTACATCTTTGTACCCATGTAGTTTTGAATATGGATCTCTTGAGCCAGTTTAATAAACTGAATATATTTGTCAGTATCAACGTTTCCGTCAATAATCGAATTTCTTACAAGATCTGTTCTATTTATAAATAATACTGTTGCCATAATTTATGTTATTTAGGATATACTCCTCTTCCTGCTTGTCTGTCTGTTGCTATTCCTGCCTTTTTAGAGCCTCTAGGCGAACGCAAATAAGATTTCGGGATAGTTCTAGTCTTTTTGTAGTTGCCTAAGTTCTTAGATACCTCTGTTTGGCTTTCTAGCCTATATAATACACGCACCCATTTGTGTTGACAGAATACACCGCCTTTTAATTCAAAGATGTTATAATCCATGCTAGGCTTATGTCTAAATTCTACGTTTACATCGTCAAAATAACTCGCTTTGTCAATATCTTCAATACGCCACACAATACCTTTATTGCTCATCTCCATCATTTGCGTACAGAAGTCTCTAGACTTACCTGATTTACTCATGCCTCGTGCATATTTATATCTAATCTTGTATAATCCGTTTTTAGAATCTAGATCACTATATGCAGATCCGCTGTTTTTAGATGGAACATAGTCTTTGTTTAACCCTACAATCTTTTTAATCTTTGATAATGTAGTTTCTGGCTTTTCCTTTATTAAGAAACTTGCCCAATCCTCATTACTGTATTCTGACTCTTCGTCTAATTCGTCTACAACCTCCCAGTTGTCATCCATTTTTACGCCTGTCTTTCCTAGAGATCCTAAGACTATTTTAACGTTGTCGCTTGATAGCTTTTCATGATTACAGGCTTTTACAGGAATACAGTTAGGGACTTCTTTTCCGTCCTTCATTTTAGTTCCGTATTGCTCGTAACCATCCCAACATGGAGCTTTTAAATCAACAGCGTCATCATGATTTTCGCAAGGCATGTAATATACTACGCCCTCAACCTCGTGTTCATGATAACCTCCGCAACCGTCAGCTTCTGCTTTAGCAATAGCCTCTTCTTTTGTTTTGTATGCTTGTTTTCCGTCTATTTTTTTAAGACTAAAACGCTCCATTTCGACTCCTGTCTCCTCTTCTATGTCTTCTTTGTCTTGTATCGAGCTGTCGATCTCTGTAAATTCTAAAGGCTGTAATGTCGTAAAGTATAGATTTAAACTAATCTCGTTGTAAGAAAGTATATTATCAAAGCAGTCGATTAAAAGCTCTTGAAACGGTCTTATAACGGTATTGTCCATTAATAAAGATGCCGTCTTAATTTCGTCTGCATTACTTGAAAAACCTGTACTGGTTCTAATACCTAATAAAAAAGGCGAAACAACTCTATGAGCTACTTGAATCTTAGACTGTGCTTCTTCTGATAAGAATTGATACTGATTATGTGCGTCGCTTAATTGAACTGGCTGAATATCTGCCGAGCTTTCTTTATTATCGTTAAAAGCAAGGATAAATTTACCTGCATTACTAGATCCTGAGAATTTTCTCGCAATTTTTCCTTCGATTAAAGCACGTTCTTCTTGGTTCGGTGTACCATTATTAAAGTTAATCAACATACTAGGAGCTAATCCATTCATTATGTTGTTTAAATGATAGTTAGAAACCTCCTCTTCTAGTTCAGCGTACTGTAAACCTCCTTGATAATCGACAGGAGAGTAATAGTAAAAACCAGACTTGTAAGGTTTAATGTAGTATATCTCAATATCCTCTTTTGACATACCGTATGCGGGTATTCTAAGAGGCGTATCGCTTCTTTTAATGTTAGCCCAGTCTTTAAAATAGTAATACGCAGGTATATCGCCGTCGTCATTACACTTTTCTGCTCTTAAAGTCTCTATTGGCATGTGTTCTAGCTGTGCTATTTTCTTTCTGCCCTTAGCATATATTACCTGTACGGCACATTGTCCCATTAACTTTAGATCGTAGCATAGTTTTCTAACGACATCCTTCTTAAACAGAGAGATCATCTGAGCGTACTCATTAGGCTTTCTATTTGCATCGGTAGCGTTAAGCCCTTTGCCGTAGATCGCTTGGCTAATGCCGTTTATTGCAGCGTTATTAGTAGGACTGCCGTTATATCTGTCGATTAAGTATTGAAAATAGTTGTTATCTGCTCCGTATTCGATCCACTCTTCGCCGTTTACCTCTTTAATCTCTGGACTCGTATAGGTGCTGAGGTTTACAAAACCAAACTCTGATACTTTTGACGCTTTAGACTCTTTTTTAAACTGTCCTTTATCGTTTCTTAATCTTGTTTTTTTCATCTAACTGTATAAGTGTTATCAAAGCCGTTGTAAAAAGTGAATTGGTCTTTGTTTAATTTGTAATAGTCGTTTTGATTTAACTGATCGATGTCTTGATCTGTGCAGAATATCTTGTCATTAAAAATATCTACTACTTGACCGTCGTCGGTGTTCCATTTAACGTCATATAATTCCCATAAACTATAATTAGTATTCCAAAAATTATAATCAATAAATAGTCTTAGATCAAAGAAATGATTTTCAACTAAAACAGGATTAAACGTAGCGTTAAAAGTCAGGTAGTTTCCTACTGTCGCTACTGCGTTCCCTGCCGTCGTAATATCGTAGCTCTTAATTACGTTAGTACTGTCATCACGAACAGTCATTGTATATGAGTCAGCGTATTCTCTTGGAATAACTTTTAATTCTTGAGCTGATGCGGATGTTGTTAAGATTATCATACACTTATATAACGTAAAAAAAGACTGATTTTGTTAAATTAGCCATAACAAAAAAAAAGCACCCCGTAAAGAGTGCTTAATTTTATAACCAAAAAACTAATTATTATGATCCTGGTACTGGAGGTGCAGTCAAAGTAGGATCTATTTGTGCTGCCGAAGATGTTACAGCCGTAGTTAAAAAGTACGGTGCTCTCTCTTCCATGCCTTCCATAGTAATCGTAAAGCCTGACAGATCTCCTGCCGCAGCTCCTGTTACTACAGTACCGCCCGTTAATTCCATTCCGTTTTCAAATCCACATAGGAAACTGTTTCCGTAGTAATCCTCAACGACAACGTAAGGTCTTGCTACAGCTACTGTTTGTAGCTCTGCTTGAGTCTGTGCGTCTAAGAAAGTAAGCGTTAAATTTAATGTCTGAGTATAAAAAGTTGTCCCATTTTCTCTAGATGACGTTACTGTCGTTTCTAAAGATGAGTTTCCTTTTACATCATACTGATACCAAGTTGGCGATCCTGCTAATGCAGTAACCTCTTTAGTAGTAGCGTCAATAGTTAACCCAGTAATGTCTCCGAAGTCAGCCATAAACACAGTTTTTATGCCTCCAAAGGCACTTTTACATGGGACTTTACGTCCAGTATTTAATGTACAAGCCATATTATTTTATATTATTTTAAATAAAAAAGGGTAGGCAGAACCTACCCCTTTAAATTTGATTAGTTAATTATTTTAAGCGTATTCTACCAAGTCAGAAGCGATGCCAAACTGAACAGCAGATGTAAATCTCATTACCATTCTAACGTTGTTTGAAGCGTCTAAATCTGCCATATCTAAAACCTTAACAACATTCGTGTCGTTTAAAATTCCAGTTCCAAAATATAGGTTGCTACGTTGAGCTGCATACATTTTGTTAGCACTCATTCCTGGACAAACAAATATCTTAACACCGTTTACAGTTAAAGATCCGTTGTTCCACCATTGAGTACCTTGTGCGTTTACACCATTTGCCCCTAATCCGTTAGCTGCAAATCCTCCTAATGCTTGAACATAGAATTTAGCTGCAGCAGATCCGACATACATAAATAAATCTTCTTTTCCATAAAGGCTAGAAGGTATTGCGTCAACTACTTTAGATAGTTCTGCAATAATATTTCCTGCATTTAATCCTCCTGCTACTGCCGCAACTTGCTGACCTGCTGGAATATCTCCTGCCGCTGCACTAGCTGCAATTAGTTTTTCGAAACCGTCGAAAGAGTTGTTAGTTGCCGCTGCAGTATCTCCTTGCCATATACAGAACTCTGTATTTTGTGCAACTTCTGCTGCTACATGAGCAATCATAAAGTCAGAGAATTTAGGTGGTAAAGTTTGACCTAGACCGTAACCCATTTGTTGTGCTTCCCAATCGTTCACAAAGTCATACTTACATAACTGTAAATTTACTTGCAATTCAACTGGTTGGATAATTCTCTCTGTAAGTGTTACAGAAGAGTTAGGTACAAAGTCACATCCTGCAGCAGTTACTAATGCCCCTGTTGCTAGTTTCTTGATTACCTCTTTGTAAGCGATATTCGCTTTTACTGTTAAACCTCCATCGTCAATAGTTGATGCAGATAATAATGCCGCTGCTATATACTCTCCTGCGAATTCCCCCGCATAAGTTGTAGTGATATTAACCGCAGTTGCTAATTGTACGTTTTTTAGATTGCTCATATTTTATTTATTTAATTTATTTAATACTCTGTCTAGTGTTGTTGAAAATTTACCTTTTCCAAATTCTACTCTTGTTTTTTGAGCTGTTTCAGATTCTGGATTATGTTTGATTGGCTTAGCTGCAGCTTCAGAAAACTCTTCTTTAACTGTTCTGCTTTTAAGAGTGTTAGACTCTTCTGACAAATCCTCTTCTTTAGGCTGCATCATTTCTTTGATTTCGTCAATAGTAGCTTTAATCTCTCCTATTGCAGAAGAAAGCTCTTCTTTTGTAACATAGCCCATGTCTTCTTTTTTGTCTTTCTTGTCATCTCCTAAATCGTCCTCTTCCTTTTCAAGATCTTCTGTAATCTCTTCGCCGTCTTTAGATTCTTTTTGTGGAACTTCGTCAGAGACTTCTCTAACGTCTCCGATCATACCCTCTTCGGATACAACGACTAACCTTCCATCTTCAAGTAAATACTCGCCGACAGGCATTGCTACTTTCTCATCGTCTGTAACGATAAAGATTTCTTTTCCCTTTTCAAAGGATTCAGCACTTACTATAGTGCCATTTTCTAGCTTCGTCTCTTCAAGTTTTACCTCGATGTTTAAAAGCGTCTTAATTTGATTGATCATTTCAGTTGATTTCATATTATATATATAACGGTTAAAAAATTAAAATTTGTATTTTTACTCAGGTTCTTGTTATAACTCCGATGCCTTGAGCCCTTACAGAGCCATCACAACAAGATCTAGAATAAGTATTCTCATCCCAACATAAACAAGCCCTGCCACTATTAGTAGGCGATGTTCTGCTAGGTATAAAAATAGCTTGATTCCCTTTCTTATTTCTTTGCATCCTCAGTAGTTAAAATGTTTATTATTTTGTTTAGGATTATTTCGTCTTTTGACATATCCTCTTTGATCTTTTCTTTAGGGCGTTCCATTTTGTCAGCAAAATAGCCTTCAATAGAGAAACCTTTGACTTTATCAGTTTTAACATATTCATTCCATATTTCATCATTGTTTACTTTTACAGCACCCATCCAAGTACCTACAGGGACATCTAATCCATACTTTCTAGATTTGTCCTGTACCTTGTCTTCAACAATCCAACTCTCGACTAACGTCAAGCCCTTCAATGCCTGATCGTGTTCAAGAGTCGTACTGTTTTGATACCCGTTTCGCAGGTACATTTGTGATGCTTTTACTATTGTGTCTTTAGAAAAGAAAATGTAGTACTCGCCTTCATCCCCTTTTCTGTATATTGGTTTATTAGGTATCAATAAAGCACCTAATAAAATTCTTTTATCCTTGTCAATTTCCGCTAGTTTAATCTCTTGATTATTTAAAGCCACGAAATCAGACTCTATTGCAGGGCTTTCTACGATCGAGATCGCTTCGATTCCACCTTCTTCTTGCTCTTCGTCAAGTATTAGTTCTACTATTCTCATATATATATAACGTGTTTAAAGTTAAAATTTGTTAATCTATTGTAGCACCCGACACTATATTGCGCTCTAAACTCTGTGCAGTAGTTACGTCATTTGCTACTACATAAGTTTGTATTGGTTGCTGACTCTGTCCTCCGATAGCGTCTGCTAACTGACTCGTATCTCCTGCACCTACTGTATTAAAAGCGGGTGGAACAGAAGCCATAGGCGGTACAGGCTCTGATCCTGATCTTGCCGAATATGATGG